>Ga0126342_10008062_pt1 | contig 18843 bp, 17 predicted proteins | sample Cyp1metagenome_FD_92528 | JGI IMG/M metagenome (GOLD analysis project Ga0126342, IMG submission 92528) | Coral microbial communities from Lord Howe Island, Old Settlement Bay, Australia - Cyphastrea 1 metagenome | ecosystem: Host-associated > Invertebrates > Cnidaria > Coral ...
GGCCATTTAGACATCTATATAGACACCTAAAATCACATTGTCTTTTAGTAGGGGCTGTAGAAGGGGTGGGTGCTTCCTTTTGGTAGGTTTTTTTTTGGTTGTTTTTGACCTCAAGCACCCATTTATGTAGTAGGGTGGGTTGGAACAAGGCTTTATAGCTACAAAAAGCGGTGGCCAACCCACCCCCTGAAATTTCAACCCCCATCCAAATGACAATTTTACCATTTGTCTATATGGAACATCATGATCAACCAGGGAATTTAGTGGTATACACATGGTATACACCATATTTTTCAGGCAAAGCCCATGTTTTTTGGACCTGTTTTTCAGGTCCCCATCCCAAGTCACGGCCCCGGCCGTCCATCCACCCCGGTTCGCGGCATGTGAGGCCACAACGCCTCTGGGTTTACAACGGCCACTCGCCTGTCCTGAGGGATCTGTCGGAATGACATCTGGAGCTGCGAAGAATGGCCTCCGGTAATTTGTCAACAGTTTGCTATCGAACATGGCCATGGAAATAGTGGATTTTCCCATTAAAAATTGTGATTTTCCGTAGTTTTTTGTATGTTTACCGGAGGGTATCTGTTATGTTAGTTCTATGTTAAAGAACCAGAGGGTATCTAAGATTGGCCATGAAAAGGGTGAATGACCTATGGTACTTAGATGAATACTAGGGCAATACTAGATGGGTAGAAACTAATCCTTTAGTCTTTTGGTATCACTGGGATTACCTACAGTACTAAGCAGCAAGAATCCAATTTTTGCAGGGTATCTAAAGGTTGCAGGGTATCTGTAGATGAATAATAAGGCTAATTAACACCAATGGTTAGCAATGGTTAATGATCTAAGGTTAACATTGTTAGCTAAGAATGTATTAATCTGTTCAACCATGGTTAGCAATAGCCTTTTATTTGGTCAATCAGATAAACATGTTTTTTTTGGCTTACGGTTATTCATTGTTATTGATGGCATTTAATGGTTCAATTGTCCTGATGATTATGCGGTGAGGTGTAGTGGTACACCGGTATACCCCTAGTAATGGGGTGATGGTTGTCATGACCCCCAAATGGTTCGTCAACGGGATGGTTTGGCATTGGATTTACCACATGATCATTGCCGATTGGGTATGTAATGTCAACCCCGGATTAATAAACCATGGCTGATTAATTAGGGGGGTAGTACTCCTCCAATAGTCATTTCATCTGATACTTTTCTATGGCACCCACCCAATTAACCAGCCGTAAACGGGGTTTATTAATCCAGGGTTGACATTAATGGGGATTCAACCATGGTTAAGAAATGGAGCTCCGACTGTGGAGTTGATAAATTTGTGGCTTCTTATTGGTAATGGACATAAGCCGCATGACTTTCTTGCAGCCGAATTTTTACTTCCAAATCTTCCAAATGGACTCTATGGACTTTCAACTGTCATATTCACCATATTCAAGCTTGGGACTCTTTAAGTCGGACCTGAATTCGTATCTACAACAAGATTTCCAGGCTGTTTTACCTTCAAAATCTTCCAAGTAATTAATGATCTAGCCTCAGCTCCACCTGAGCCCCTCCAGGGCCATTGAGGGAGAAGTTGAAAGGAAGACTGGCAAGACTTTCTGCCCGTTGGAGCCTTATGGTATTGAGATACTGGCCACTTAGGCTGATATCCATGGCCATGTCAGGAACCTTAATTGGAGCTACCTACCATGACCTAAGGGATCTAAGGGCGAAATTTTCAGGGAATATGCCCCGAAAAATTTGGCTTCATATGGTACTAACGTACCTCCATGGAAAATTCCGGAAAGTCCCATTGATAATACTTAGCTGTCCTTGACTCCCATGGATTTTGCTGTCAGTGACGTTTAATTTTCCCACGGTTAATCGAGTCTATTGGTAATCAAGCGTGTGGTTTTCCATGTGTTTAGGCCCTTGCCTTTTAAGCAAATCCAAGTTATGTGTTTTTTTTGGCCGGAAATCCTGAATGTTCTTTGGTTCGGCCCCAGTTGGTAGGCAAAAATCACCAACTTCTCCAAGAATATCCCAACTTGCCAGATGGCTGCAGCCATATTCCAATCATGTTGATGCATCTTGCAGATGCCGTGAATTCTGTTGCATTTGCCATTGCTTTTGTCGGATGTTTTTTCCCTACTTGGATGTAGCGGAAAAAAATATTAAGATCCAGAACGCTGGAAAACCCTACAAGTAAACTTTGATAAAACCATGGTTCCGCAACATTTCCCTTTGCAACAAACAATGTCCAAACGGACTTTTGATGTAAAGAAACATAAGCCTGGAACTAATCCCATCCTCCATTCATATGACACCCGCAAATTCTATGGTCCCAAATAAGTGTAAATCATCTAATCATATCTAAACTATGGTTTCTTGGGTGTTTAAACACCAGGCTACATGGATTTTTTGGTTCCTCAGCGTCGTCACCATCAGGCCGGGAGGAAAGAACCTCACGGTCTTCTTGGACGATGTCCAGTGTCCCAAAGTCTTCGCAAGGATCTGGAGGGATTTGGGCCAAAAGATGGCAACAGCTATGATTTTCCATGTGAATTTGGATCATTTGGAGGATGGCCAGCCATAAAACCAGAAAATTGTTTCATTTTTCATATCAAATCTCCACACATCGTGGTTTGAGATTGGATTTGTTCATTTTTTGGGTCCTTTCTGTGTTGGGATTAGATTTAATATCTGAGGGGGTGGGGTGAAAAGCAAGCTATTTCTATGTACCCAGTTCTTGCTATTACTCAACTCATTGTGTTTGTTTCTTTCTTTCCCCGGTGTGGTAGTGTCACCAGAATACATGAGTACTAATCAAAACAATATCCATACATATATATATATATATTCACATATATATATGTGTGAATATATATATGTGAATATATATATATATATATTGCTTAGCTGAACTCTTCGAGAAGGCAATGGAAAGATATATATATATATATAAATACACACATACATTATGATCATTATCATTAGCATTATCATGAGCATTGCTGTTCCTATTGATCCATGATCGCATCTCGACTCCAAAGGCTTCAATGCCTTTGGTGAACAAATGGGGCGACCAGGCGTGCGCGGGATGCTGCGAAATTGCGGAGATTTCAAAGAGATTAATCAAAATCATGGGAAGATAGTGGGAAAACAAGGGTAAAACAAGCAATAACCCGGGATGAATAATGGATGATGGGAATTTACCCTCTGGTAATTTGTTACAGGTTGCTATTGAAAATGGCCATGTATATTTGATTTTCCCATTAAAAATTGTGATTATCCGTAGTTATGTTAGTTTACCCGAGGGTAATGGTGATTTTATGGTGAATGGACCATTTATGTCAAATCCCGGTATTTCTTCATTGAATGGTGATTTTTCATGGTGATTTTTTATGGGACATACTGGGGTTTTACTTGGCCGCGCGACTCCTGATGACAACAATAGGAACATCTTGTTGCACCCGAAAACTTCGTGTCAAGTAGTTTTTATTTATTTTATTTGTTCAACGAAAAAAATGTGATCTGAGAAATGGTGCTCGCCTTTTTAGCTCGCCTTCAGTTTGACAGCTGATCTCCTGAGATGGCGATAGAGAGAGAGAGAGAGAGAAATGTTCAGGTCACAAATGAGTTGACCAGACAGCTCATTGAGCAGGGATGCTCAGAGGATTCCCGGATGATGTGGTGGGGTCAACTAGGGAGGTCCATGTCGCGAAGCAGAGATTTTTCGTTGCGACATGGTATTTCCATAGTCATGGGGGTACCCCAATAGCTGGTTGGTTAGGGAAAATCCGAACTTAAAACGGATGATTTGTGGGTATCCCTATTTTAGGAAACCTCCAAATGATTGGAGAGATGCCACTATGAAGGCTTCATACCTTACATTTTGAATCGTTCTGATTTCGTATGGGGTTGAGCACAACCTCTCTGTTTGGATAGTTTTCCTAAACCCACATGGACAAGAGTGCGTGCACCTTGGTTTCGCCCTTGGCCAATGAACCTTTCTGGGAAAGTGACCTGGCAGTTACACGAAACTATGTTTTGTTACCAGCAAGTGCAGGGTGTCGTGCCAATTTTCCCAGGGAACTGGTTGAACCTATTTCCCTAGTATGTCCCTATTATTTTGAGCATTATTTTGCTTTCCCCAATTATTTCCACCCATTATTTCCAAGCTAGTTCCGTATTATGTCCCAACTAATTCCCAACTAGTTCCCTATTATTACGTACTTCAAATATCTTCAAATTATTTCACAAATTATGTCCCTATGATTTCACCAATTATGTCCCTATTATGTCCCGATTCGTTCCCCATCATTTACCCAATTACGTTATTTCCCCAATTATTTCCCTAGTATTTCCCACAGAGTTTCCCAAATATATATGTGGATATATGTGGATTCACATGATATGCCCATACTGTCAGTAAGGGCTTATATCATACCAATAAATTGGTGGTTACAACGTGATAGCCATGGCAGCCAGGGTTTTTTTTCGGCAGGTTCGGTGGGTTTTACTTCTTGGACCGCGACAAGCGGGGCGAGTTCAAGAAAATCGAACAGCTGAAGTGAGCGACGACCGGTGCTGGTGCTTCATGAAGTGACAAAACATGGAGCATGCTTCAAAGATATGGCTGAACAAATGGGGAAAATTTCTATTTGTCAAAGCGATTAAAATGGATGGACCATTTTGAAACAAACTCACATCTTTGGGGGGCAGAGATTTGAGCTGGACAAATTTTTCGCTGGAGATGTGAAGAGATTGGTATGTTTTAAGGTTCTACTGCCAGGTTGTGAAGGTGCAGTGAAGGTCCAATGAAAGTTGAAAGACTCTGCGTGAGTTCATGTCGGAGGCGTGATTTGTTCGCTTGTGATGCTGTCTAGAAAAGGAACATACCCTCTGGTAAACTAACATAACTATGGAAAATCACAATTTTTTAATAGGAAAATCCACTATAAATGGCTATGTTCAATAGCTATGTTTAATTACCAGAGGGTACCTCCAAATTGCATTTTTAGTGAATTAACTGAGGTAAATGAGAAGATGTTGGACTTCGGCGTGCATGATTTTTAGATTCATTTTGATACAAATGCGTGTATTTAACCCTATAGCTGCGATATGATATCATATGACATCAATTCAATGGCCATTTCAGGAACCTAAATTGGAGGTACCTACCATATATAAGGCCTTTTTTTAAGGCCTAAATTTCAGGGAATATCCCCACAAAATATGGCCTATGGTACTAACGTACCTCCATTTTAGGATCCTGGAATTCCCATTGATCAATGGATATCTTAGTGTTATCTTCTGGTAAACTAACATAACTATGGAAAATCACAATGTTTAATTGGTAAATCCACTATAAATGGCAATTTTCAATCACTATTTTTTTATATCATCCCCATCTTGGCTTCGTCACTCGCGCTTCGAGGTACATCGCTGCTATGGCGCACCCTGGTGGGGGTCGCAACGACCAAATCTCAGCCACGGGAAGTTGATTGGTGCTGAAAATTATCCCAGTCAATCATCCCATGATCATCCCACATAATCTGATATAGGTGTACAATGTGAGGCCCCCCAGTGATGTTTGTTGGTTTATAAGCCCCAGTAACTATAGTTATTTGCGTATCATAAACCATAGTTATTGGACTTATAAACCAACCTAGCTATCTAGGGGGCCTCACATTGTAGGTATACCACCAAATACCAAGCAGTTTAAAATTCGCTGAAAAACCGTTTCGCATTGGGAAATGTTGGGGTTCCATTGCAGGTTCCATTCTTTCTTCATGAAAGCTTTCTGTCCCAGTTTCCTTGACCTGACTGTGATTTGATAGATTTTGATAGTGCAACGATGTTCAATGTATTTCATGAAACATGTCCAAGAGACAGAGAGCTATGTCAATGTTCAGTATTCCAAGATATTCCAAGATCTCCCAAGATATTCGTTGACTCCCCGCAGCTTAGCAAAATTTTCTGGTTCGACATGGTTCGACGTTCTAAAGTTCAAAGGACATCTAGAGAGCAGCAGAGCAGCAGAGTGGCTTAGATTATTCGGCTACCGGCATTACACCAAGTTTTGCCGGAAATCTGCAGATGTTTCCATGTGCTTTTTTTAAACAGATGTGTAGCTGATTGGTGGTTTGGAACATGAGTTTTATTTTTCCATATATGTATATATATATATTGGGGATAATCATCCCAACTGACGAACTCATATTACTGACCTTCATATTTTTCAGAGGGGTAGGTCAACCACCAACCAGGTAGTCATAATGCAAAAACCAGAGCAGAGTCTAGGTATTGAACTGATTCTCTTCGTATTTGGCGTGCCCAGCCCAGCCTGCCCAGCTCACATTTCCGCCTGTTCCAGATGTGTCAGGCGTTCTCTGCGCTGGTGGATTCGGCATCATGAAATCTCACAACCAGCATTCTCCATCTTACCCTCTGGTAAACATACAAAAAACTATGATGGAAAATCACCATTTTCAATGGGTAAATCCACGAACTAAATGGCGATGTTCAATGGCTTTTTGTATGTTTACCAGAGGGAAAACATTTCAGCCGGGTCTTCGGATGTGTGTTCCGTTTCTGTTCCCTTAATTCCCAAACAAACCCAGGCCAGTAAGTCCAAACAGAACATTGATCAATTGCCGTGTAAAACATTCACCCTTCATCTTATCACTCAACTTATCCCACCATTTCTTTCAATCCATCATGATCCAGAAAATTTCAGGATCCTAGACATTCGAATCACAATTAGATTCAGGATTATCAACGATCCCATCCCCCTAAAAAGGGTACAATAGGTACAAAAACCCTCGCAAACCCCTCCGAATCCCATCATCTGCAGCCATTTTCAACCTCCACAACTGTACATCGCGGTGACTCCTCGCAAAAAATGGCCATGGACGCCGAGAAAGGGGACTGTCCCACCGAGCGCCGTTCGCTCCTTCGGAGCGCCAGAGGCAACGCCACGGAGACGACCAGCTGCCCGTGATGCAGTGACTTGGAGGACGACCTTGCCGATTTTCCATTTTTCGGAGATGAGTCTTGTGGATTTGTCATGACAAAATCTGGCTGGTGGTGACTGGAACCATGGAATTTTAAATGACTTTCCAAATATTGGGAATTTCATCATCCCAACTGACGTCCACTCATATTTTTCAGAGGGGTAGGTCAACCACCAACCAGAAATTGTATTTTCATGAAAAATCATGTAGAAAATCATGGCTTAATAATGTCGGAGATGTTTCTTCATGAAAAATCTGAAGAATGAGATGGCTCAGTACTGCCTTAAAGAGGCTTAAAGAATAGCTATTCATGGCTGAAGACAGCCACGTCAAACGGGCCATGGAGATGAAGCTAAGCATGGCTTAACAATGGCTATTGATGGCTTGATAGTGGTTAATAATTGCTGAAAATCATGGCTATGAATGGATTAGTCAAGGTTCTTAACACTTTAATAATGGTTTATGATGACTATTCATAGCTGAGTAATCAGTGGTTAAGAATGGCTATTGATGGCTGAAAGCCACGGCGAAGAATCCCCTCCTCTCGTTGGAGGATGAAGGGATTTTTCATCACACATGACTGGGACATTTTCCCCTGCCATTTGGGGATGGAGTTTAAACATATCACGCATTTTCTGGTAATATTGGACATTGTTTCTTGTTGGATTTAGTACATGCAGTCATACTGCAAAAACAACTCGGTTTGTTGCTTCCTTTTGAGTTCTTTGGCCCTGCCAGCAGAAAGCCATCTATGGCGGTTGTGCCAGAAGGGTTTTGGGTTTTTGTTCGCCAAAAAATGGATTCAGCCGCTCGGGATGGTGTTTTTTTTTTTAAGTTCAGGCTAAGATCAATGGCCATTTCAGGAACCTATTGATTGGAGGTACCTACCATATGTAAGGCCTTTTTAAGGCCTAAATTTCAGGGAATATCACCACAATTCATATGGCCTGAAATATGGTACTAACGTACCTCCATTTTAGGATCCTGAAGATCTCCCATTGATAAGATTTCAAGTACCTCACCTTTAAAAGAACCCGCTGATTCTTCCAAAATTCTCCTATCCCCTTCTATTCAACACGCACCGATATGTTTATGACTGGGTATATTTTACGATGTCCGCATGTGATGTTTATATACACATCATGATTATGTCACTTATGTCATATTCTTTCGAATGTCCTGCGGTAGTCAAACATAGCAATTGAACATCCACCATTGATAGAGGATCTTCCGGGGGTTCCTAAAATGAAGGACCTGAAAAATAATGATCCCACCTAGCTCCTCTCAATAAGAAAAACCAGAAGCCATGCTTTGGGAATATGTTCGGCCAAATGTTTCCCAAAGAATTGTCATCAATTGTCCATATCTGAGGCCGGATCCGAAGTATGATCCCTTGAAATGTTTTCCCTTCGCTTGTCCATTCTTGCCTTTGGCCACCGGTATTTTTTACGTCCTGACCGTGTTGGCCTTGGTTTTTTTCGGTGCTTTGAGCCTTGTGGCTGGGATTCTATGTTGTATCCCTTGGAAGCTTGGCCAAGGTTGAAAAGGGTGGAGAATCATCCGCAAAGCAGGTGTCAGGTTGGTGAATAATCCTAATTCAGCCTGATTTATGTAGATTTAACTGATTGATCTCCAATTTGTGGCAAGTTTGGTCAGGGAAATAGTGATCAAACATGTTTGTGGCAATCTGAAACTTTGGGAAATTGAATTTGCAACAAACAATTGGGATTTAAGTAAGAACACATGAGAAGAACATATGATAAAATTGAATATAGTTACTGGAGTATAGAACCAAGAATATGATATGGGCGTGTCTGAACATGGGGAGCTTATGTCCAATAAAAGCGGCAATTCTACACCGAAATTAAGGTGTTCAAACATCAGATTTTTGGGGTGATTTTCAAAAAAAAAACTCAGTAGAAGTTTCCATCAACGTGGGATTAACATCACTAAAGAAAAAACGTAGACATTATGATTATACCAGCTAGTGCCCAAGTTTCGATAAAGATGAAACAACTTTAGGAAGAATATGGCCTACAGGAAAGTTTTTGAGATGCAGAAGCAACGAAGTGTAGAAGTTGTCAGATGCATCAACGAATGAGCTATATAATGGTTATTGGGGTGCCAATGAAGTGACATGAAAGAATCCATGCACAGCTGACTGAAAGAATCAATGAACCAATGAGTCAGTGAATCAATGAATCAACAAAATCAATGAACCAGTGAATGATTGAATCAGTGAATCAATCATTGAATCAATGAATCAATGAACCAGTGACTGAACGAATGAATGAACTGAAGGATGGGTGGATGGATGGAGGGATGAGAGCTGCTTTTCTTTGTTGAACTACTTCTTCACTGAGCAAGCCCTTTGCTGAGGCGCCTCTTCTCTCAGCTACTTCTTCTCTGAGGAGCCACTTATCTGGGCTACTTCTGCTCTGAGCTGCCTCCCAGCTAGCTCTTCTGTAGCTTCTGCAACCCAATTCTTTTCTTTGCGCAGCTGTTACAATGCGTTTAGCAACCTCCAGCTGCAAACCCGCTTGCCAGGAGCGTCGCGGCAAAGGGGATTTGACCGCACAAATCCCGGGCTGCTCCGAACGCCTTAGCCTCTGGTTATTTAACACAGCCATGGAAAATGGCCCATTTATAGATGATTAAATACCCAGATGCTAGGTTTTTTGGGTGCTTTTTTGTGAAATCGAGCTTTCGCTACAGTCTGCTTCTTTGAAAAATTGGCCCGAAGGCGCAGTTTTTCAACATTTTGAAGTGGAAAGCGAGGTCTCGCAACAGTCCTGTGCACTTTTTGTCGGCAACTTTCCCAGATCGAGCCGCGGAACCGCGGAAACAGAGACCTTATTTCGGCGACTGCAGGAGCCACACAACCCAAACAAACACAGGGTTTCGCGCCCGAGAGGTGAATTCACACACTTCCAGACTGTTGAACTTCCCAACTAGTTGATAATGGGTGGTTGACTTGATGATGTGGTTGACATGATGGTGGAAATGCTAACCATGACAATCGTCCATAACCCGGAAGTTTTAAATTACAGCCAACAAGAGGATTTAAGTCACCTGAATAGTGTGGGTTGGCGGTATGATGGGGGCTTCTCCCTTAGCATTGACATCAGCTCAGGGGGTGCTTCTATAGCTGGACATACCTTTGGTGTTGCTGCCCCTACTATTGGCACACGGATCTCTATCAGAAGCTTGGCAGATGAATTTGATCCAAATTTCTGAACCCACCAATCAGTTTTTGTCGAACATCCAAAAGTGCGTGTGTAGAAAATCATTGAAAAAAATCCAACATGTTGGTGACTTTGTGGATCGATGTTTTTTCGTGGACCTCCACCCTTGCGCCAAAACTCGCAGATGTGATCACTTGAGGAAGTTGATCTATATGTCCTACTGGGGCCAGAACCGTGGTGTTCCTCAGCCAGTGGCGAACCAGGAGTTCATGCCAGTGTCTGGGATCAAGCCCAAGGCTAAACTGAAGAAATACTATGTGGACTACGCAGTGAATTTGCAAGTGACTTTCCTTCGATGATTGGGGGATGGGATTTCACTTGCAATTGGAGGGCTGGAACATTGGATTGGAGCTGCAAAATTGGTGGGATCGGGTAACTCCGGCAAACATCGGGGAACAGATTCTTCACTAAAATGCAAAAAAAATTGACAACAAACATTGATGGTACCATCAAAAATTAATTTGGCCAACTCCTTTGTTGTTTGTGTAAAACTGTGAAACAAGATAGCTTGGTGGAAAACAAAGCTTGTTTAGGTATTGGATTCCAGGGCAGGTATAGGTTTCAAGTTTTGTGCCCATGTGTACTTGTCTCAAACACCTGGCATACATGGGCCAATGATAATCACAATTATTGGCATCATCAGGATTACAATGATTTGCATATAGTGGAATGTCAGTAATTACTACTACTATTCGTGGATTTGACTCTGAGTCCAATTCAATCAGAAAATATGCATTGTTTTTTCCAACTACGACATCATTTAAAGCCACTGGAGCAAACCCATGGTTTCATACTTCCCCCAGGGTTGTTTCGCCTGATAGGTGCCAGCTGGGCCAGAGGATCAATTTTTGGACAAGTATCTGAAGCTGGGCCAGGTGAGAATTATGGGTTAGTATGAAATACCCTTAGTATTTTGGGTGAGTAGTGAGTAATGTTTAGATATGGTTAGTATAGGGACCTTTACAAAACTATATGATTTATTTATATTTTTTCGAGATTATGATGACCCACAGATAGGGAAATCTACCTGCAACATCCAGGTATGCAAAAAAAAGTAGTTTCGTAAAACTACAAGAATTATTGCCGTTTCTTCGGAAAAATGACGTTTTGCAAAAAAATGTCGTTTGAACTCTGTGATTTTGAATGGATTTTGCGCCCGGGGCACTTAAACTTCTTTGTGAAAATACCATGAAATTTGATTTGCCCATCATGTTGCTGGAATGTTCAACCAACTTAGTCAATTGGAGGAGAACAGAATTTGTGCACGTTGACATCTGCATTCTGCTCAAATTGATAGAGGTTTACAGTTGAAAGCGAATAAGACCAACAACTGGGTTTGATGAGTTTGTCTCTGCAACATGTCATTCACTCTTTATGTCTCCCTGAGACATGTGTCGAATGATGACCGATTTGGTCATGCCAACACGCTCAGGATCAACGTTTTTGAAGCTAAATTTGCCAAAATAATCTGCGTAGTTTGAGCGCAGTTTTGCATAGTTTCAGCGCAGTGTGGTGCCAAGTCGGTTTTTATGATTGATCATGAGACTGGTAAGGGTGATTTAGGTGCCTGATTTGTTCAAAATGGCAACAAACATGAAGAGTATCTCTATTAAGAAACTCACTGTCCCTAGTAGCTAGAGAATTAACACAGTCATTTCAGAAGTGAATAGGATCAAACGCCAACAGATGACATCAGATAACTGTTGCTAGTCACATTTACTTTTAGCAACGTGAGTCTGTGAGCAATGTTTGTGGGCAATGAATGCATGTAGGCTGAGCTAAATGTGGTTGACTGGTGCACTTCCTTTGGTACTTGCAGGTCTCCAAAATTCCATCAAAATCCAATTCTGAGCAGAAGACAATAATTATCGCCATTTGCATGAAAAAGTATGTTTTTGGCGAAACAGCAACAATTTTGCAACATTTGGATGTCATATGGTATCAACTATGTCATGCGGAATTAACATGAAACACCAGAGGTCGGTGACCAAGAATCTGTAGGGTGAAGATTAAACGCCAAGCACGAAATAAATTTACGTTGGGTGTTACCCTCTGGTTATTTAACGTAGCTATGGGCAATCACCATTTTTTATAGGTAAATCATGATAAATCATCTATAAATTGGCAAATGTTCCATAGCTACGTTAAATAACCAAAGGGTAGTTTAATTTCATGAGATTCGTTTTCAGGTTTTCGTTAGGCAAATGATAATTGTAAACAGTTTCGCTGGACGATATGTTTGGGTCTTCAAATTGCCGATGTCTGATTTGTGCCAGCAATTTGCCCCAGATTCATCATCTTAAAGATTTTCTCAAGGGAAAACTAGGAACCCTGTCAAAAAAAATCACGCGGAAAAACCCTGGAACAAAAACATGTTCCTCGATGTTCCTCCGCGCCATGAAGACTGACATTGGTTCACCACTCAGGAATCCTTCGGCTCGTGAAAACTTCATCGAACACCGCCTGCCCATGTTGCCCATGACGGATCGTTTTGACACAGCAACCTTTAAACCTCATGAGGATCCAGTGGACTTTGTGATGAACCTTGGATTCGGCGTTGTTGTTTTCCCCAATTGGATCATTGGATCTCCAACTCATTATAGGATTCAACATGGCAATGGTCTAGTGACTTGGATCATTCGGGGTGACCCCCGAAAAAGGGAAACTTCCAATTGTTGGGGCACAATTTTTGGAGGCAGTTTTTTGGGGAGATTAGTGTGCTGCTACTTTGTCTCTTAGGTCATTTAGACGTATTCACATTCCATCAAATTCCCAATTTCTAATTTTGCCTGAAGACTCCAGTGTTGAGATTGGTATTGCGATTATGGTTGGTTTACATGAATTCCCATGTGTTGCTGGCTTCTCCATTGCTTTCAATGCGTTCTCTTTGTCGTGGCGGGCCGTTGCTGCGGTTTTCTTGCACGTCGCGCAGCAAGGACGCAAATGTCTCATATCTACCCCAGTATCTACCAGCAGTGGGAGGACAAGCAAAGCGATCGAGCATTGACCCGATGCTTGTCGCTGATTCTGTGCATTTTTTGGGTGAAATAATCCGCCCTGCATTTTTTTCAATGGGTGTAGATGATGTAGATGTCTGTAGCCTTTGCTATTTTTGGGTTGGCTTTTCATTTAAAGATGATTGCAGATAATTCAGCTGAAAACTGGGAATCCCCCCAGTTGATGCCATTTAATCAAGGCTAATGTTTCCTGCGTACTAATGAATAACATTTGCATGTGTATCCCCCAAGTTTTTTGCACCCCCCCCCTTTCGTTGGTGATATACCGTATACTCGACTATATCACACCCCATGTTTTGTTGCTTAAATCACAATTAGAGGGTACATTCTGTGTCCACTGGTCATTGTTTAAATCCATTTTTCCGTTGCTGAAAGGCTACCTTGATTCGTTGAAATCCACCATTTTTTGAGAAAACAAATGTAATTCAATCATAATCACCTTCATCATTTCAAAAAACAATACATGTCGGGGTGGTAACCCCCCAAAGGAAAGTTTCTATCCTTTTTTTGTGGCTACAAGAAAAGAAAGCCCAAGAAATCCTTATATATTTCGTTGATAAGTTCCGAACAGGACCTTTTTTGGGGGGATGCCATGGTTCAACGTTGCCGTCACGTGGCGGCTAGCCAGGATTCGCCTTGTACGGTATCGGGGCTCACAGAGTGGAGGCGGTGATCAAAGATGGCAAGAAGATGTTCGTGGTGAGGACCTGACCAAAAAAAATCGAAAAAAGTCGGGGTTTCTTGAAAAAAACCCATGGAAACCCAGGGATTTTCCCATATCAAAATGTGGGGGTTTCCCGGGGGAAACCGGAGATGTTGGGGGGAAACCAGAGAAATTTCCCAAATACGACGGGGTCCTGGAAATGTTCCCTTAAAGCTGTTCGTTGATTTGGAGTATCGGACTATCTGGTGAAGGTGAGCTGGAGCCTTCGGGAGCCCTGCAGAGATAGCTGCAGGATCCTTCGACTTACGGTTCATACGGGCTATATTGGCTTAGTACTGGTTATTACCCTCTGGTTATGACAAACAGTTCGCCATGGTATAGATGGCCCATAGAAATAAATGGTTTACCGAACTAAAAAATGGGTGGATCTTTCCATGGCTATGTTAAATAACCAGATGGTAATCGTGGATAGTGGCTAATAATCCCCTCCTGCGTTCATATTCAACACCCCCAGAGAGCATAGTGGTTTGGATGTAGGGGATGAAACATGATGAAACCACATATGAACGGGACCTTCTTGAATGGCGGTGTAATATGAATGGGAGAAGGGACTCGGGGACTACTATAGTTACACAAGTAGGCCTGAGTTATCCAAGTAGGAGATGTTCATGATGTTGACATGGTTGCCATCCCGAATGAGTGCCCACAGGGCGAGCTATTGGAGGGGCTACCGGTCACTTACGTCCAGGGGTGTTGACATGATCGGTTAACTCATTTGCAGCCGTAACCACTGCAGTTCAATTTTCTTCGGGTTTCCGGGTTTCCTTCACTTTCATGAATCATCAGTAGTTAAACCCCAGTTGAGTTAATCAGTTGGCTCATTTTTGGTCACAGAAATGGATATTTTGAGACCACCCGACAATCAAACATGGCTGGAAAATCTTCATGTATGCATGGTGTTATCATTTTTCTATGGGGATTTAAATGTGGGCAGCCACATTGGATGGATGTGGATGGTATCATCCCATGATCATCCCACTCAATCCGATACCCTCTGGTAAACTAACATGTTGCTATAGAAAATCACCAAATTGATTAGGTAAATCAACTATTTCTATGGGATATTTTCAATAGCAATGTTAAATTACCAGAGGGTAATCATCCCATTAAATTTCATATTCGCATCAATCGTAACCATATACTGTGTATGATCCAAATTCTGCTTGGTGGTGACTGGAACCATGGAATTTTATGACTTTCCATTCAGTTGGGAATGCCATCATCCTAACTGACGAACTCATATTTTTCAGAGGGGTATGTCAACCACCAACCAGAGTTTATTAGATGTTATTCTACAGTAGGTGTCATGAACATAATACAACTGAGAAGAATCATTGCCACATTGTCATTCACCCCTATAGTAAATCACATCCCCACAAAATTTTGTCGATGTTCCTGGGTGTTTAACGGGAGTGTTTCCATCATCGTGAATTCTCCAGGACCAATATGTTGGCTGGTCTTCCGGTGCGGCCTACCTTTGAACGATATGGAGGTGATGCCTATTTCGATGAGAATTGGCATCCGGCGACATGGTGAAATTCATGAAAATGTGGGTAAAGCAATGAACCACCCATTTTGGAATGGTTTATGCCACCTATAAAAATTGTGATTTGGGGATGGCTTATTATTGTTTTACCCACATGATTAATAATAGGAGTTCTTTATGATGTCAATAACGATTGATGATGGTGATTAGTTCCAATCATAATAAGTGTTAAACAAAAAAACATAATGTATGAATTGATTAGTGTTGATACAACTCTATAATAATGACCAAGACATTTTCAGGATGAATGATCCCCCCAACTGGGGATATCCCCTTTGGTAATCTAACATCATGGCTTTGTGAAAAAGGTGATGTCTTATAGATTTCCACTGGGAAACAAGAACCCAAAATTGAGAAATCACGTATTTCAGCTTATTTTTAAGAACATCCAAAAAATGCAAACGATAACTTTCTGAAATATTATGAACATCTATTCTCATGAGTTTGCCCACCCTCCCAGTGGGAAAGAATGTAACTCTTTGAGGAGACCATAGGGGATATGTATCATAGATGTCCTTTTCCCATTCGTTGGTTGATTGATAGAGGGGTTTGTTGAAACCCCTTTAACAAGTAAATGATGGTATACCAAACCGACCCCTCTTTTCTCACCGAAAGGACATTATTGATGTGTATGTTGATTTTTTTGGGGGGAGGGGGGGCCTTGAAGCAAATCTAAGGTAATGATCATTGATGAGGGTCTCAGTACGCTGGAAGAGGATTCCAAAAAGGACAGTCAGACAGCACCTGGCTGGGATGGATATGGCAATCGATTACCCTCTGGTAAACTAACAGTTTGCCATGGAAAATGTCCATTGGTAGTTGATTTACCTGTTAAATTTGTGATTTTCCATAGTTATGTTAGTTTACTGGAGGGTACACCATGTTACACCCCAATGCGTTTACAGAACTCTTATGAACTCTTGCAGGTTCAAATGAACCAATGGCTTGATTTCAGTGGAAATTAGCAGCAACCCCTGGTGTTTCACCATGTAAAATGGCAGAATCAATTCCAACATGGCCAAAAACCGGCTGGTGAAGGGCAAGGTCAGAAGCGTTTCTTTCAGGGCTGGTTGGGCTTTGTTCCCGCTTTGGCTTCGGCAGAAGAGGTTGAGCCAAAGTTCAGCGCACAATTGGCCAAAAAAAATGGTAAAACCAGTTGTTCCTGGGTAACGGCATATTTGCCGCAATAATTTTCGCTTACGCCCCGAGACTTCAACATTGAATTTAACACCTCAGTGCGCAATGACAAAAACCATGCACATTCACATCCTAATGAACGGGATGGCTAAAAGAATGATCTAAAATCATATCCAGAGAAAAGACCAATTTTACACAATTTACATGGGATAGGTCAAAAATCCAAGCACGCAACAACATGATAATATTGATGAAAGAGAATAAGTATGAATCCCATATCCGGTCCATATTAAACATCCCCATTGTATGGTCCCCTTCATTTGTGGTTTCATCCCCTGCATCCAACCACACCATTTTCGGGTGTTCAATATGAACGGGGGAAGGGATTATTGACAATTCTTAGGCATTAATAGATACCAGTAGCACCGCACAAGGCGATGGCGGAAGTTTCAAAAATAGGAAACCTATAGGAAGGGTTGGTTGCTGTGACTCACGGATGTCAGAGCGAATCCACTGATGGACCGAAAGGTGGTTGAAGTTGTGTTTTTTGGAGTGGTTGCAATGGTTGCAGTGGTCACCTCACCCACAACTGCTGGATGTAGTGCGGTGTAGTGCAGTTGTTGTAGCTGTAGGTGTTGTTGTAGTTGTAGTGTAGTGGAGTTGTAGGTGTAAGTTGTAGTTGTAATGTAGTGTAATTAGTGTAGTGCAGTTGCAGTTGTAGCTGTGGTGTGGTGTAATTAATGCAGTGTATTGTAGTGTACTGCAGCGTTGTGTACTGTAGCGTGATCTAGTGTAGTGTAGTCTAGTGTATGGTAGAGTAAAGTAGTGCAGTTGTAGTTGTAGTGTAGTGTCTTGTAGTGCAATGTAGTGGTAGTTGAGTAGTAGTAGTAGTAGTAGTAGTAGTAGTAGTAGTGGTACAAGTACTAGTAGTAGTAGTAGTTTTCTGTTGTAGTAGTTGTAGTGTAATTTGTGTAGTGTAGCGTAGTTAGATGTAATTAGTGTAGCGTAGTGTAATTAGTGTTGTGTAATGATGTAGCGTAGTATATTTGTACTTGTAGTTGTAGTAGTAGTGTAGTGTAGTGGTACTTGAAGTTGTAGTTGCAGTTGTAGCTGTCTCTCTATCTATCTGTCTATCTTCAAGCTTGAAAACGAAGCTATTCTGCGAGACTTCCTCAGTTTTTGAATTTGACAACATCAAAAACTCAGCCATTCTGCGAGACTTCCTTAATTTTTAACCTTGACAACGTCAAAAACGAAACAATTCTGCACGACTTCCTCATTTTTTCGAAGTTGACGACATCAAAAACGAAGCAATTGCGCGAGACTTCCTTCAAAAATGGAAAGTTGAGTGCAGAGCTGACGGCCTCGTACCAATGCGTGTTGCGATTTTTCGACTCCACCTGTCTAAACTACTGCGCCTGCCACGAAAAAGTGAGGCCAGGTCATACTAAGTGCTGCACCTGTCACGCAAAATCATCTTAGCAAACCTGAAGATCTGATGCTCCAAAATGCAACCTCTCTCAGGAAATCAGCGCCCTGACCTCCTAACATCTCTGATGAACATGTCTCTTGTACTGCGCCTGCCACGGAAAATGCATCTTTGCAGATCCTCTTCAAGTGTCCCACGCCTGCCATCGTCTTTGGAAATGCTACAAAACCATCACGTTTTGCTCACTTTTGACACGGTGCACAATCCCCTGTGCCTGCCAGGCGAAATGACATCTGAACGTCCAAAAGTGGTCCGAGCATGTGGTGTGTTTTACATTTTGATTTGGGCATGTGCTTCTCGCCACAAGGGCGTGCACTTTTTCGACATCTCAACTTCCAAAAGTGCTCCGAGCATGGTGTGCCTTGTACATTTTGACTTCGCAATGTGCTTCGCGCCACAACGGCGTGCACTCTTCGACATCTCAACTTCCAAAAGTGGTCCGCGTTGGTGTGCTTTGTGCATTTTGACTTGGAAATGTCCTTCGCGCCACTCATCTGACCACATGGCTCTTCGACCCTCCGGAGCCACAAATCATTGGAAAAACACAGCGTATCGCGACTTTCCTACCTTTTCGCGCACCTGGATCTTCTTTCTTCTCACTCTTTCTCTTTTTGATCTTCTTTCTTCTTCTCTTCTCTTCTCTGACTCTTCCCATCTCTGCTTTTCATCTGTCCA
>Ga0126342_10008063_pt1 | contig 18842 bp, 13 predicted proteins | sample Cyp1metagenome_FD_92528 | JGI IMG/M metagenome (GOLD analysis project Ga0126342, IMG submission 92528) | Coral microbial communities from Lord Howe Island, Old Settlement Bay, Australia - Cyphastrea 1 metagenome | ecosystem: Host-associated > Invertebrates > Cnidaria > Coral ...
GCCCGCGGTGATCCAGACGTATGGAACGGTCTGGATCACCTGCGTTTTGGTATGGATCGGGGGTATGGATCGGCTTGTGGGTTCAGGGTATGGATCGGGGCTTTACATTTTGACTCGCAGCCACATAGCTATGGTAGCTATGGCCCCAATTAGTCCGATGATTTACCCATGAAAAAATTTGATTTTCCGGTTCCCCATGTTAAATTACTGGTGGGTAAGCACCAACATATCGCTGTAGAGTTATCTTTGAAGACATGTGTTATCATTTGTTGGTAAAAGCACGTAATTGACCAATATTTGCTTGGTAGAAGTCTTTGGTGCTGGATTTGGTGCACTCAACAGCTGCTGGTGAAATGGAGTGAAATGCTAATCTTCCAAATTATTCACCTTAAAAATTGATGGTTCAACATGGTTTCATGATGTTTCATGCCAGGAATGTCCAATTTTGTCGGACCCATCCTCATCAATGAAGTTCTTTTTGGAAAAAATAGAGGGATTGGTTTGCATGTGGATATATATATATATATACATATCATTATCCATTTACTCCCCCTGACATGATATCAATTAAATTGTGCGAGTTTCGGACCATGATCATTTTCCGGGTTAACTCCCATTTTTTTTCCGGGTGAACTCATCACCATGTTTTTCAGATCACCAGGTACCATGAAATTACGCTTACCCTCTGGTAATTTAACAGTTTGCTATTGAAAATGTCCCAGTCGAAATAGTGGATTTTCCCATCAAAAATGGTGGATCTTTCCATAGTTATGTAAACGTTTACCAGAGGGTAAATCACCCTGAAATCACCGTTGAACCACCTGACTTTTCACAGTGAAATCACCCTGAAATCACCAGTGTTTTTGTTTCGGCCTTCTCCTGGCGCTGCTTCAAGAGCTTCGTCCGGGCCGCGGCCTGACAGTGGATTCAGTGAAAGCCACAGCTGTTCCTGGGAGAAAAATGCGGTAGAAATGTAACGTAGCTATGGAAAATCACCATCCTTTATTATAGGTAAATCAACTATAACTATGGGAAATATCTATAATGTGTGTAAACCAATGCCATTTGCACCATCAGTCATCACCATTTTTATAGGTGGTATGTTTACCAAACTCCCAGTCATGGGTGGTTTATGAGTGTTTTAGCCACAGAAATGGTTGACTTTCCACATCTATGCAAACAGATGCAAACGTTTACAGGAGGGTATCTGTTGTGAATGAACAGATGGACGGATAGATAGGTAGATGTGATATGATAGGAAAAAGATAAGACAAGATAGGAATAGATCAAATAAGATAGGATGGGATAAGATAAGATCAACAATAAAGATAAAATAGGATAAATGAATATACGATTAGGTGATTGAGTGCTTGATTAATTAATTGATGGATAGTTATATACTGTACTTTTTGTGAAATTAGACCTTATCAATAGTGTTTGTGTTTGAAAAACCTCACAAACACTATACTCGTTACTATAGCTGTGAGTCAATGGGATCCACCATCCCGACGGTGAGATGGGTGAGATTCCAACAATCCAGAAATGGGTGGTTTATGACGTTGGATTATTGGATTAACCTATGGATTATTGGATCCCCTTGTTAAGATAATCTTATGAAGCAACAAATGAAGCTATAATCCAGAAATGGTTAATCATTAAGATTATAGCTTAACTAGGGCCAGAAGATGGAAGGCCTCTTCCTTAGTCTTGGCACCCCTATATAGGGCTTGCCAGGCCCGACTTTCCAGTACTGGAACGTCGCCAGGCTATGCCAGGCCCGAAATGATAGATGTTTATCTGGTTGGTGGTTGACCTACCCCTCTGAAAAATATGAAACAAAATGGGAAGGATTATCCCATATATTACGGAAAATAAAAAATGAATGAAACCACCAACCAGTTATAGTGCATATCATCTTTGCCCAACAAAGCTTGAAGCCGGTGTTTAAGCCGCATTCAGGCTTAGGAAGTTAGACTTGGGGATGCAGTTGAGGTTGTCTTTATGACCCCCATAAGTTGGGATATGGATGGATATGGATCGTCTATACCTATGGATATAAATATATCCACTTAGTTCACTGGAACTGCATTTCTATATGTAATTATATGTACAATGCACAAGACTACCGTACAATTCTATATGTAAGTTGATGCCATAGGCCATAGGCTTCACGAATTGGGTTCAAACCTGGCATCGCGGCGAATGATCATGGGGCACCAACGAGGTCACAGTGTTGAAGAGTTGTGTCTCGTCATGCTTAAAATGCCAAAGTTACATCGAAATACATCAAGTGAAACATCGAAGTACATCAAGTAAAATCAACTCTTAAGTCGCGCTAAATTTTCTAAATCAAAATGCATTGAGTGAAATCAACTTAAATCAACTTGAATCAACTTAAATCAACTTAAATCAACAAAGCATCAACAAAACATCAAGTTCAATCAAATTTCAGTACAATGCTATGGCCCCAACCATGCACCCGCGGCTGCTTGGTTGACCCCAACAGGCGCCCCACCCGGGTGCTCTCCGGCGCCGAGCCCAGCATGACCACAGCGGTGCGTTTGAAGCGGCCCGCGTCGAAGACCGTCAAACTGCTCTGCCGGAAGTCGGACAAAAAGTTCTTCCTCGGACGGGGACGGTTGGGCGGGGACGGTTGGGGACGCTGGTTGGTGATGGTCCGAGTTTGGAGTTGAGCTGGATGTTGGTGGATGTTGGTTGTGACACACCTCATAACTTGAGGGGCACCGGGAAAAGGCCCGGATCACTGAATAGATACTTAAGAAGCCCAAGAGCTGCCCTTCATAGCAATGGCTTGGAAAATTGGAAGCACTTGGGGGGGAATCTCTGGGATGTTCTGACCCTTTGCTATTGAAATTCATCTACAGTAGTTAGCAGGGATTTACCGTACTGTTTAACAGTTTAACAGTAGTTTAACAGAATTGTTTCATAGCAAACTGATCCACTACTGGAGCGTAAATCAATAAACATTTGGCAAATCAGTCGGGAAATCAGTTGCTCTGCAGATGAAATGGGCGAGATGGGAAATTTCTGGGATTAACCGGGGGAAAAAAGCACTGGTGAACCGTTAACCCACAGTCAAATCAAGGACAATTGAGTAATATCTGGCAAACTGGTATGGACATGTATGGATATGATCCCAAAATGATCCTCAACCAGCAAAATGATACCCTCTGGTAAACTAACATAGCTATTGAAAATTGCCGTGATTTTCCATAGTTATGTTAGTTTACCAGAGGGTAATTAAAAATTACATCTGCACACAGGGAGAGGTCAAAATTGAGGATATAGCCAAGTTCTTCCTGGGGGTAGAGGGACGATTGGGGAAATTGATGGAAATTGGATGAAATTGGTGCAGCAAAAATACTGCAGGTAAATTCTTGAAAGCTAAGTGAATGCGAATTTTGGGACAATGAACCAGGGGCTCTTGAAACAAAAAAAGGGCAGTTTAATCCATGAAAACAGTGATTCAGGTTCTTCCGTGATAAATTCGATGCACCTGCAGGAATGGATCCAAAAAATATCGTAATTTATCACCGGCAATGTGTTGGGACAATGACCCAAAAAAACGCGTCGTGAAATATTCGACTTGATGCTCAAACACCAAGGTTTGCCACTGGGGAAACTGGTCACAGCTGGTGCCGTGGGGCGGAAGTTCCTTAATGATAAAGTTCTGCTCCACGAATGGCGCGATAGACTGCACCACGTTCTGGGTCACATTGCCTCGACACATTCTGGGCATAGCTGCGCAGGTTTTGGGGGGAGGCAAAACCAAAAAGTGTTGGGTTAACATGTTCTCTTCAACCAAGCCATTGAAACTATGATGAAAACATAAACGAGGAAACTGTGATAGATGATGTAGACCTGCCCTTATAAACGTGCTTGTTGGTGCGCAAGATTCACCCTAATTATCCGCAAACGATCATGATTGCTTACTCAATCCAAAGGGCAAATGCTAGCGCTCTTGTCTTGATGATCAGACAGTCAGAGGCACAGTTTCTCCGCTATCAGTCCCATAGCTTGTGGCCGTGAAGGGTCAGGAAGTAATGAAAACATGTATCCTCCGGTGTCATCAAACATGATTGAATATCTCCGAACTAAATGCAGGTTTCCAGCTGGGAAAATCAAGAAATTAGACGTTTTTTTCCAGCAAGTCATGTTTGATGACCAAAGGGTACATCCTTTTAATACCTCACTATATAAACCTGACTTATCCCGTTCATATCCCATTAAATCACAATAAATTCCATTAAACAACTGCCAAAAGAAAAAACGTTAATATCCCACGAAATCACTATAAATGCCATTAAATCACTGCAAAATCCCACAAAATCACTGTAACAAATCGACTATGTCCATGTCCCGTTCATATCCCAGGTGCCCCGGTCCAATTCTTCGATGCCTCGGCCGAGGCCGCGGGCAAAACCATGGCGAAATAGGGATAGGTCATGAAAAACATCATGGAAAATCATATCATCAATAATTACATAGGAATGTGCTATGATGTTCTATGATGTTCTATGATCATCCATTCTTCCCCAACTATATTGATACTCCATTGGTTTTGCGATTGAAACTGGGGGCATTTCTTATAAGAATAATACTGGTTGGTGGTTGAAACAACCATCGAGAAAAATGATGGAGTTCGTCAATGGGAAGGATGACATCCCATATATGAAATGGAAAATAAACAATGTTTATTTTCACCACCAACTAGGGTTATATAATGTGAATATATCTATAGCTCATGGGATTATAAGCCATTTATTATCATAATACATCATCGACCATTATGATCCATGATAATTATCCATGATTAACCATCATTAACCATTAACCAGAATCATGATATGATGATAGATTGACCATCTGGGAGTACAGATTGACCAGCTGGAAAATGCTGGAAATCCTCCAACCAAAAAAAAGTCGGATCGGCGTTTTCCAGTAGGATCAGCTGGCTGCGGTTCAGAGTTCCGAGTTCCCAAACTGACAATGCCCCAGTTTGGGACATACCCGGCCTGGTAAACGTTTACATAACTATGGAAAATCACCATTTTTAATGGGTAAATCCACTATTTCTATCACCATTTTCAATAGCTATGTTAAATTACCGGAGCGTATTCTGTTCAACAAATACGGCCAAATCTGGCAAAACTGAAGATTTTGAATAAGAAATCAAAATCGAACTTGACAGAAGATTCTAAAGGGCGCCACGTCAAATGACTGGATTCACATCATCACCCCCCCCAAAGATTTTACCGTCTGGTAATTTAACATAGCTATTGAAAATAGCTATTGAAAATGGCCATAGAAATATGTGTTAATTTTCCCATCAAAAATGGTGATTGTCCATAGTTATGTAAACGTTTACCAGAGGGTAATCATTAGATATCCAATCGTTTTTGAAATAGATTTCACATCCCCAAGACGACTTCCAATGTAATATCCCATCTATATACCATTAGAATCTATTAGACATATACACTTACACACATACCCATAGGATCCATGGTGCTGGTATATATGCTAACATTTGGGGTATATTGATGGGATCCATGTTACCATATAATACCATATATAGCATACATGGATCCAATGGGATATATGATATATATCCCTTACATCTCCCAAACATCTCCCATCCAATTGGGAAACCTCTGGTCAACCTCTGAGAGCCAGGCCCAACTCATCCCCGCGACTCCAAAATCCGCTCCTTTGCTCGGAGCTCCGGGGCTCCGGAGCGAAACGGGTCGATGTCTGGGTGGTTGACCTAGCCCTCTGAAAAATGATGGAGTTCGTCAAATGTCACTGGATTGGTTTAAGGGAAAATCGGAAACCATGGTTTTTACCATCAAATATAGGGCTTTCCTGTAAATTTTCCCATCATCCAATTCTATGAAAATGGGATGATTGTTCCCAATCTATGGAAAAAAATAATCCAAATGTTCCAAACCACCAAAGTAGATGTTGTGATCCGTCAAAACATCTCTCTGTCTCTCTCTATCGCCTTCAAAAAAAGAATTCAGCCAAGAATTCAAAGGCGACATTAGAACTACATACTTTCCTGATATCTTGAATGATTCTAATCCACTTATCCTTCAATCAGAATCCATTTGCTCCAGTAAACTAACGAAAACCTATGGAAATCCACCATGTCTTGTTTCCTAAGGAAACGACTGGATCGCCATGGCTTTTTGGGATGTTTACTGCTGCAGCCTGCAAGTCTAAAGGTTTGCATGACGAAATTCACTTGGAAATCTCAGATTCTGCAAATATAAATGCACAATATGAAACATATTAAATATACAAATATATAGACAATAAATATAAATATATGATCATTTCCCATGTTATCCAATTATATATATATATCCCATACATACATTACGTATACACCCATCACAGATCTTCTCCATAAAATCCTCTCCAAACATATGCCCAATGATATCCATTCCGAATAACTATCCGAACCGAATAACCGGTGCTTCCAAGGTTCAACTTGGCCCAGTGCTTCATTGAGGCCGCACTGAGCTCTGTGAAGCGTGCCGAGGCCTGGAGGTCAAAATGAACCCAGAAAACATGGTGGTTCAATGTGGATTCATGTGGTTTAACCGGCCTGGTAAACGTTGACATAACGGAAAATCACAATGTTGAATGGGAAAATGAATTAATTATAAATGGCCATGTTTTCAATAGCTATGTAACAAATTACCAGAGGGTATCTTAGTTTGTTGACTCTGTTTTGAAGGGATTGTTTTTTTTCCCATGCCAGTGGACTGGAGATGTCACCAAGAAAAATTGGCGGTGCCCCTGAGCAAATCTTTTGATTCGCAGTGCGCGTGCCCATATCTAAAATAAAGGGCAAAAACACACCAACTCCATGGCTCAACCTCTCCCATGAAAATCACCCATTTTCGCGGAGGTATCCCGGACTATCCCGGTACCCCCCATTGACGCGGACCCAAACCCCTTGGATCCCTTGGGCTTTGCCCACTCTCCGCCTGCTTCTCCTTCTGGAACTCCTCTAAAAATGCCTCGCTGTCGCAGGGTGAGCCCGGTGAGCCCCCCAGAAACCCAGTGAACCCAGCAGTTCACCAAGCTATCTGAAGCGTCAACTTAGTTACCCTCTGGTAATTTAGCTACGGAATTTCACCATTTTGAATTGGCAAATCAACTATTTCTACGGCCATTTTCCATAGCAAAACTGTCAAATTACCAGAGGGTATATCCCATGAATATCCCATTGAATCACTCTAAAATCCCATTAAATCACCATAAATCCCATTCAAATAGCATTAAATCAGCATTCAAAGTCATTATTTCTCACCATTCCCATGAAATCCCGTGAAATCACCAAATGATCGGCGCTGCCACTGCTCACCACCAAGGTGCATGGGTGCCATTGGTCGGTAGGCCGATCAGAAAGATCACCTTCCGTCCCAAGGCCATCCGAGATGAGTTTTCCTATGGGTTAAACATGGTGAAACGTGGTTGAAAATCATAGAACCATTGTATAGAACCATTGTATCACGCCTTGACCTTCAAACTATTTTTTTGTTTTTTTAAACCCATGTAACTATATGTAAATAAAAATGCATGATACCAATAATGATGCGTTTTTTTTATAGCCATTATATGCAACTATATACCCTGGGGTAACGAGATTTCTAGATCATTTTCCGAACGGGATTTCCCATGGGTTTTCCACGATGCTCCAACGTTGGATGTCGTTGCTGATGCGGCGGTTTATGGCTGATTTTCAAGGACAAGTGGATCATAATCCATTGGTTAAGCCATATATAGCCATATCTTCCCTAAAAATATAACCCCACTTTCTCAGGAAAATTCCAAGCAGTATTCTGCTTATATAGTAGCATTGTCATTTGTATCATTATACCATTATATGCTATCCCATGTTACAATCACCACTGCTTGTACTGTACTATTAAATAATATCCCTATACTATGCTGCTTCTATCACCGCATTTTATTCCCCACAACCAATTCACCACCAAGGTCCTACGCGGATGTCGCCCGCCTCGTGTCTTCCATCTGGCTGATTGCCCTCGGGCTCAGGGAGCACTTCCACGTCTTCCTTTTTGGAGATGCGACAGATGCCCCCCATCTGACCGGATGATTTAAGGGGTTTTAATGGGATTTTAATGGGATACATCATACATCCTCTGGTAAACGTTCACGTTGAACTATGGAAAGATCCACTGTGTTTCATGGGTAAATCAACGAACTTTCGACTGTGCCATGTTCAAGTTCGCAAAGTGTTTTACCAGAGGGTAGATCCCATGAATATACCATTGAATCACCATAAGATCTCCTTAAATCACCATTAAATCCCATCAAATCATCATAAATCACATTAAATCCCATTAAATGTTGTTATTGGAAGTAAGGCACCCCCTAAATCCAATTGGCGAAGGCCGTCTTTTCATGTCTTTTCCCTAATGGTGAATCCACCAAGTTCAGACACACGTCACAAGTACCTCATTTCATCCCCATCACTTTTTGTTGGTCCATAATACCTAGTTCGTCCACATAACTTTACTTGCCTAATTCAGTTTCTCATGGTTAAACCCTCATGTCGATGATTCTAACACACACACACACAGATATATATATATATATTATGTAGGTAGATATCAAATTCCATCCCCAGAACATGGTTGATACATAACTTCTCATACAATATCCCAATATATAGAACATCATAATATGCTAACATATGCTAAAATCCATCATTATCATCTGATATATCCCAATCTGGTATCCCAATAAAATATCACAAATATGCAAAAATCCATCATTTCCCATGACAGCTTGGGTGCTATTCTTCCTAAAAAGGACCCCGTCGAAGCCGTCCTGCGCCGCGTCATGCAGGGTCCGGCACTTGAAGGGCAAGGGGGCCATCGCCGGCGCTGTGAAGTTCGCGTGCAGGGTGACCTCTTAAAGCTTTTCAAGCGCGAAAAAACACTCAAAGTGCAAGTGTGACATCTATAATCATCTATACATATATTATAATATATATATATTATACACATAACCAATATTCAGGCATATGCATATATGTCCGAAAAGGGAAAGAGTCCAAGAAATGGATGGAACAATGATGACATGACCGTTTGACATTCAAAACTCTTTTACAAAACTAGCCTGCCATGGAAAAAAATGTCTTCAGAAAAACTTCCGGGATACGGTACGAAGTGTCCACCCCTCTTTCGCTCCAAACTGACCAACCAACACATATTCAAGAGATTTCAAGAGTCTAGCTATGAAAGCACACATATGAAGCACAAAGTTGGTTGGTGTGTTCCTTCATATTTCTTCATTACGATTCGATGTTTATAACCTCAAAGGACTCATCATTGACTCGCATCATCCCTACCTTGCTTACTTTGGGCACCAGTATCTTTTAAAGAAACTCCCGACGTGCATCCCATATTTTGCCCATATCCATCGTTGGAACAAGGGACGTTCTTGAAGTTGACGGTAGGATACCTCAGCAATGCAGTCAGGTTAGATTTACGTCGGGAAAATTTACGATTTAAATGCTCTATAAATCGAGGTTTCAAGGGGAAAGTCAGGTAATTATATATATATATATCAATAATGGTGGTTATTTTATAGGTAAAAACATCTCAGAAAGTGACGCGTTTTTCAATGCCACATGTTTCAGCGCCCCTGCGAAGATCTGCAAAACCTACTGTCGCCATCTAAAACACCTCGGGTTATAACTCTGTTTAAACTTACTTTACCCTAGTTTCACTGGATTGGTTTAAGGGAAAATTTACAGGAAACCATGGTTTTTACCATCAAATATAGGGCTTTCCTGTAAATTTTCCCATCATCCAATCCTATGATAGTTGTGCTGGTTGTGACACCAACCATGTTCTGATTTGTTTTTCCGGATGTGAGTTGGTGAAAAAACTTATTACCGTTTTATTTCTGCATGATATGTTTTGGCTATCCCGAATTCACCAGATATTTTACCCTCTAGGAATCAAACATGGCAATGGGCAATTCCATGCAAAATCATGCAATTCCCCATTTTTTTAAGCATCCAAAATAAGAACATCATCTATCTATATATATATAATTATATAATTATATAATTATAGATACACTCGGATTTTTTGTCCATGACCTGGTTGAATTACTAGATATGAATTCACACCAGTTCTATTGGTGAATTTATTTTTTTAGACCTGCCGAGTGGTTCCCGCAGCGCCGAGATACAAAGGCCTTTCTCTAAGAGCCTCCGGAAGCTGCTGGGGTCGTCCCACACGCTTGCCGTTCACAAAAAGGCTGAAGGTGTGACAATTGGGACCTGACGGCAGGTGGGATTTATATATATGGCAGTGTGTCAAAACCTTGTACCCCTGGTGAACATCAAAATAGCTGGTAAATGGATGTTCATCCCACTAAAAATTGTATTAATAGGTATTGATCCATACCCATATATATATAGAAAAATGCACTCTGGTCATTTAACAGTTTGCTATGGAAAATTATCATTTATAGTTGATTTACATGTTAAAAATTGTGATTTTCCATAGCTACGTTAAATCACCAAAAGGTACACAGTAGAAAGAAGCCATCTCACAGAGATCAGCAGTCAAGCGGAAGGTGAGCATTCTGAGAAGGCCCGCTTTAATAAATGTTATAACTAATTATTATTGCATATTTAATTACATATTTACAATATGACATATATATATATATTTAATTATATTTATATCTGGTTGGTGGTATACCTACCCCTCTGAAAAATATGAAAGTCAGTTGGGATGATGAAATTCCCAATACATGGAAAAACAAAAAATGTTCCAAACCACCAATTGCCATTTTCAATAGCTATGTGAGTTTACCGGAGGGTATATTATATGTATATATATATACACCAGACCATGGTTTATGTAGTTGACGGTCATCCATGCCATGTCGAATCAGAGATAATGGGGATATATTATATGGCACACCTGACTGGCAGCGAGGTAGACGGGTGCAAATGGGCTGCAATGTATTACAATGTGAGGTTTGACAAAGGCCAAAAAAGACATTTTGTGGGTGGCTGATAAACTTCATAAAAATATATGCTACTTCAACTGCCATTGGTACTCAAGGGTCGTTTTACCCCACAATGTGGTATATAGATGGAACCCATGATTAATGTAGCAATGTGGCAGCCCAATAGTATAAACCATCCCAAACATGTATAAACCATCAACGAGCTGAGGTTTCTTACATTTACCGGTTTACCACATTACAAACTTCTCCCAGGGCAAATGTATTTTTTTTGTCCCTGCTTTGACCCTCAAAATTGGCACACGCTCCTGTGCAAATTGTTGAGCTCAAGCGGCCCAAATAGAAACAAGTAAGGCATGAGTTTGACCCAATTAAAGGGAACATATATGTAGTAACCCCCAAAAAAAATAAATTCAGAAGGATTTTTACTGGGGGTTGCTCTAAAATACAACCGCCAACCAGTAGTAACATGGAAAGTTGTTACCTCTTCGGAAGGCGGCAATCAAGACCAAGCGACTCTCTGGGATCAAATTCAGCAGCACAGAAAGCACCAACTGTCTTTCCTTAGCTTCAATGGATCGTTCTAATGAAAAACTGCCATGGTAACCCATGGCTTTTTTACCCATGGCTGTCTTGGGCCATTGGGGGTTCGTGGGATTGAGAGGCTTCATTGCATGTTGAAGCTGTAACATGGGAACTCATTACAAGCATATTACAAACCAGTTGCCACGCATTTCATCCGAAATGGCTCCAAAAAATGGTGCGCCCAAAACTCCATGGTTTGTCCTCACAGTAAATTTTCCTCACTTTCACATTCAGGAGAGAGAGAGAGAAAAAAAAAACCAAGAATTCTGATGGTTCAAACATCTTAAATCCCCATTTGGGTGTTAATTACCGGGGTCTCCCCACATCATCCATGTTCCCCTTTGGGAATTTAACAGTTTGCTATATTGAAGCCATGGCCCAGTCGAAATTTAGTTGATTTACCCATTAATAAATAGCATGGTGATGTTCCAGTTCGTTATGTAAACGTTTACCAGAGGATATATCCCATTAATATCCCATTAGATCACCACAATCCTACTAAAATCCAATCCATATCACTAATCCAAAGGCTAATCCATATCACAATCCAGAGGCTAGCGACCGGGTCGCGACGGATGTTCCCTGTTTTTTTGTACCATCCAGCTACCCTCTGGTAAACTAACATAACTATGGAAAATCACCGTTTTCAATGGGAAAATCCACTATAAATGGCCATTTTCAATAGCAAACTGTTAGTTTACCATCCAGCTACCTGCCATTTTTCTGGAAACCCAACCCGAGGTTCCACAGGTATGCGGTCGTTGAAGCCCTCCATCCAGTTCTTCTGACCGTTCAGGATCAAGCAGCCTGGCCATGGCCCGTTGAGTTTCAAGATTTATCGTGATTTACCTCTGTAAAATTGTGATTTATCGTGATTTACCTCTTTAAAATTGTGATTTATCGTGATTTACCTCTTTAAAATTGTGATTTATCGTGATTTACCTCTTTAAAATTGTGATTTATCGTGATTTACCTCTTAAACATGGTGATTTATGATGATTTGCCTTCTAAGAAATGGTGATTTATGATGATTTACATCTTTGAAATGGTGATTTCCATACCTAAGTGTGAGTTTGCCAAAGGGTCAGTTGGTAAACATAACTCTAATTTCACTCCGATTTATGGCAATGAAAAGCCAACAACCAGCATCCACCAGCTATAAGTTGGATAGCTGACACTCCGTTAAGCATAGATAGATTATCATCACTAAATGAGTTCTAAACCAACTTCATGATGGTATCCTAGATAGATTATCATAGATATATCATGGATACATGATCATAGAATATCATAGATAGATAGATTACCGTCATCACTTTAAGCATAGATTATCATACAGTATACATTCATGCCAATCACATCCATCTATCTTTTTGGGGGGGTCATCTGTTTGGGGAAAACGTCATCGAAGTACACCACCCTGGAGTGAATTCTCTCGGCCAACAACGGATGGTGTTCACTCTCGACCAATCTTTGACGCCGCTTACAGATGATGTTCCCATTAAAACCAACATTGATCTGGGTAAATCATAATATTTCACTAACCTGAATCTTAAGGCCATAAAAGGGGATGATTCCGCCTATTAACCATGATTTCCAGTCTTCGGGAGAACAGTCTTCGGTCGTGATGAAATTGACCCAGATTTTTCTGATTTTCCCAGTAGCACCATTTACAGATGATTTTCCCAGCAGCAACCTTCGTTTTTTTCGATGATTTCATCATGAAAAAGACCGCGTCCTTCGCTTCGGAGTCCCCGGCACCTTCGGTGTCAAAGCCCACGCCGTCCTCGCCGTCGCCCAGGAACAAGCTGCTATCGCTGGTGGAGAATCCTATAGCGACCTGTGGAGAGCCATTGAAGAAATGGATGGCTAAAGGGGAAATTCACCAAGAACATTGGTTGTGCCATGATTCATGATGAAAAAACTGATTTGATTTAAGCAAGAAAAATTGGATTCAACATGATGTAACATATTTTTAAGGGGGAGGTCGCCAAGAAAGGTTGGAATTGACAAACAAAAATAATTTAACCAACAAAAATATATAAAGGAGTTCGCCAAGAAACAAACATGTTTCAACGTGATTTGACCAACAATAGAATCGGGATTTAACATGATCTAACATGGTTTAACCAACAAAGATAAGGGATTTTTACCAACAAATATTAGAGAATACACACTGATGATTTATAGTGATTTAACCAACAAAATCATGGGATTGAATACAACGTTCTACGGATTTTTCATTTGCTTCGATATAACGGGATAAAAAGTCAGCAGCATGATGGTTGGTTATGTCTGAAAATTGGGAAATAACCTCAAAAATTACAATTGTCATTTAATAATATTTGATAATATTTGATATTCATATGGAACATGGTGACCCATGGTTTTAGCGGTATCTTATTTTCTGAGACCAACTAAAGTTTCAAAACTCCAAACAGCAAAGACAGGGGCAGAACTGGGTCGACATATCTCCTGGATTCACCATGATAATCACCATGAGATTTTCATGGCGCTGTGCAGGCTGAAGTCCATGTAAAAACGAAGCCATAACATGCCATAACCTCTTCAAAATATGGGATTGAAATGACATGATATTCTTGTTCCATATAGCCATATAGCTATGCTGGGTGTTTCATATTCTATAGATTTCAGGATTAGCGTTACTGACCGTTACTGCTGTACTTTTTTCGCAATATATCAGCTTTATGATCCTCTAGGACTCCATGTGCTCATCGATTTCCTCAGGTTTTGGTCATCGATTTCTAGCCCCAACCCATGGATTTTGGCCGTCCGAGTTGCCAGTTGCTTCGGGATGTTCTTGTGCCTTCGGCCGTATTCCGCTGCTCTCCTTGCACAATCCAAATCATCCAAGAGGGGAAAGACGGGGAAAGGTTCACAAAAGAACATGTCAATGGATTGGTTTAAGCGAACTTTTACAGGAAACCATGGTTTTTACCATTAAATATGGGGTTTTCCTGTAATTTGTTCCGTAAACCAATCCATTGAACATGGCAATCTGGGCAATCTCTTAACCCTCCCCATGATCATTCATGATCCCCATGGCCAATCTGGAAACATGTTGAAACCTATCATCCCAATTCTTATCAGTGATCTTCCATACTAATTCATAATAATTCCACATGATTCTGACCATTTTCGTTGATTAAATCACATTTAAAATTCAGTAAATCATATAAAGCTCCTTTCAAATTAAACTATATTCAAACTTTATATGAAATCATCTTAAATCCCTGTTTCCACACACACACACATATATATATATATATATATATCATATATTTCCGACCTGAAAATTTTCCATCCAAATCGCATCCCATCCCACATCGTCCTGACTTCCAGGACCTTCACTTCGAAGAGATACCTTCCTCCCTTCAACCTGGACGTCGCGACTACATCGCAAAGTGACCGGTGGCCGTGCGTTTGCAAAACAAAAAAGGCAACAACAGAATTGCTGATGTTGAAATATTTTTGTCATCTCTAATATCTATACAAATATATACCTATATATATATCAACATGTATTGGAATGTGACGACGTTCAATGCGTTATACAAATATAGTTATATTGGGATGTGACGACGTTGCCAATGCGTTTCAGGATTTTAGGGTCAAGAAGTGATCCTTTTTTGAAGCTATTATGCCTCCAAAAGTGAGGGATTTGCCACCAAAAAGATTTGAAGACCAGAAAAATATCTGAGTATTGCATGATATATATTTACCTTTTATAGCCTAGTCATAGTTTTACGGCTATTCCTAGATCACATCAACCAAAAGAAATTGTGTTAATTACTGGATCATCGGCGCCAAGTGACCCAGCAGTGGCTCGAACGCCTGCAAAAAGATGACCTAACCCCTCATCATTGAGAGGAATCAGCAATCCTTAGCCATGGGATGCCATGGGAATGCTGGCGAGTCGGACTGCGAGGGTTCCTTAGGCCTAATTGTCTAATTTTTTGATAAAGCCTAGATCCACCCATTTTTAATAGGTAAACCATCGAACTAAATGGGCCATGTTCCACACCTATGTTAAATAACCAGAGGGTAGTTTTCATGAAGGTTGCCTGAGGTATGTAGCGAGGTGACTTGGCAATGGCAATACGATGGTGAGTTGAATCGAAAAGAATCTCCAATGGGATATGGGGGCCCATTGGCTATGGCAATTTAGCCACTTGGGTATGGGTCAATACCTACAGATACATTTTTAGTGGGATGAACATCCATTTACCAGCTATTTTGGGGTTCACTAGGTACCAGGGTTTTGACCCATCCCCACTTATAACTGAAACTGCACTTCCAAGTAGGCACTTGGACTTTCTTGGGGATGCCATGCATCCCAGTTCATGATGGTGGGGCCCCCAAACGCGATGTTTCTTGATTTACCCTGGTTCATTTTGTGGTTCCATTAATATCTACCATAAAGCTAGCCTCTGGTAAACATACAAAAAATTATGGTTAAAATCACCATGTTTCATGGGTAAATCCACTATAAATCACCATTTTCAATAGCTTTTTCTGTGTTTACCAGAAAGCTAGCGATTGGATTGATGCCAACTTCGCAAATAAAGGGGCCCTTCCAACTGCCAAGGATCTGCTGTCAGTACTGGGCAAAACCTGAGTTGGATGGGCAAACGGGCTGTCAGTTTTAGTGATGGAAAACGGCGAAAACTCAATCCAGCGCCATCGAGTAAAAGATGTAAGTTTTTTCTTTTAGAAAGTTAAAAAACACATGTTTTTTCCCGCATATGTAAAAAATTGCCAGAGAGTATGGCTAGGCTATACTCGTACGGGTTACTTTTCCATACTTTTCCCACCTTATGGGGCTGACATCACCATGGTGATGGCTGAAGCAAGCCCAGCGGCCGGACACCCAGTCATAGATGGGATAATCATAATCCAGTTAGGGGACTTTCTAACCAGGGTTCCTAACCAGTCTTAAAATAGTCTTGAAATGATCCTCCAAGTATAGATTTAGATTCAGAAAAAGGTATGTGATGGTATGTGTGTTTTTTCCCTTTAATTAAGGCATGTAGTTTTTCAATCGGTTTCCATCTGAGTTTCTCAGATTCTCCATTTCTAACTGGAAACCATTCACCCTATCATTAAGATATCTTAGATATCATTTAGCTATATAATGGGTACAATGTTTGAGTGTGTATGGTGGGGTGCGCTCAATAATTTCCAATCTACTTCTCCGTTATATACAGTATAATTTGTCTCATTGATTAATCAAACTTTGCTTCACCGGTCACCATCATCACATCATGACTTCCTCAGATTACAAATAACTTCGCCAATCCTGTTTGGTCAACCCTTTTCACAACTGCGACCCTTGAGGCCCTTGACCGTGACACATCCATCTGCCAATATCCCCTTCACGACCATCATCCATCCTTAAAGCCTAGGATTTAAATCTACAATTCCCATTCAGAGCACTTCTTCCCCTTTTTGCGGCATGTTTTCCTTGGACTCCCTCGTTCCGACGTCCTTTTCTTATGTCCCCCGGATCCCTAAACCCAAATCGGCTTCCGCGGCACGTTGAGGCTCGAATAGGTGCGGCTCGCTTGAAAAGTTCCAGCTTCCACCTTCTCTCGCTCATCCTCCGCTGCATCCTCCTCACACTCCACGTAAGGCTTGTCCTCCTCGCGCTCCTTGAAGGCCTGAAGAACCGCAGCTGAAGAACCGGCTCGTCTATAAGAAATCGTTTTTCTTGTTTAAACAAGAAAAGTGGGATGGAGAAAAAACCTGCCATGGAGAAAATTGTTCTCATCAACCACGAATTGCACACATAGATACAAATAGATGGTTCTCAGGAAATTCTATCGATGGATAAAAGCAGTTATAGGAAGTCACAAGTAGATAGCACATAGATTCCCGCCAAAACAATGATTCCCGCCAAAAAAATGGCACATGTTCTTGTAAAATCGTGGTCCCCCCATAGGTGTGCCATCTAAATCAGAATATATCATATATCAGAATGTTTTTGGCAAATCAACATTTGCCCTCTGTAAAAATCAAATATGCAAGCTGGAAAACCAACTATAAATGGAGATGGTCATGGGAAGATTGTCTATAAATGGTGGATTGACCAGCAAGCCATGTTTGATTGCCAGAGGGCAACTCATATTTTCACATCTTTTCGCCATATCTTCACCGAAGTATCGCCGGAATGGATAAAACACGCTTTAAAACACGCTAACATGATGTAAAATGAACATGAACACATGAAAATAGATAAAGCCAAGCTGGTTTGCACTTTCCAGAATTTAACTTGTTCTTCCTTCACAACTTCAGACCTCTCTTGACTCCGGCCTCATCTTCCATGGGTGTTGGCTCATCCTCGGGCTTTTCATCAAAGCGTGACCGTCTACGACGCCGAGGACCTTGCTTCGGGTGAGAGCTGAAGGGAACTCTAAAACAGCATATGATGGGGGATCACCGGCGGCAGAGAAATATAGGCACGTGGAACCCTAACAAATGGATCTGGGAGAGTATGTTTCCATCGAATATGATCTTGCTAATGGGTTCCATGATGAATTATTCGAGGCGCAAGTCAAAAAATATCCCCAGCTTATCTCCATGATTAATCCAAGCAAGTTATGACATGTTGCTAAATCCAGGCCAGTTAACTCCCCAGATCATATTATTGACAGATATATATATATATATCCCATTAACCATAGCCCCAGATCATGGTACCCAATGATAATCCCATAATAACCCAGTATATCATTATAAACCGGTACTATACTCTGATTTTTCTTGTTTTTTTTATGATATATATATATATAAATCTATCTCTCCCTCTCTCACTGGGAATTTCAGGATCCTAAAATGGAGGTAACATGAGCCTAAAAAATAGGCCTTATATTAATGGTAGGTACCTCCAATTCTCCAATTTAGGTTCCTGAAATGGCCATTCATTACATATAACACAAATCCCTTGATATCTCCATTCTTGCTGACACCCGGTTTTTTTACACCCGATGCGTTGCTTCAAAATGCCATGGACACCTTTTCAGCGCGCCAGGTGGGTGATTTTTCCCTACCCATCCAGTTGGTTGGGGAGCAATGACGCCAATTGGGAATTTCAACATACAATTCATGATGTGCCATGGAATATTCTACCATGTGCCATGTACGGGATAATACTATTCGTTAGATATAAATATATATATATA
>Ga0126342_10008064_pt1 | contig 18840 bp, 18 predicted proteins | sample Cyp1metagenome_FD_92528 | JGI IMG/M metagenome (GOLD analysis project Ga0126342, IMG submission 92528) | Coral microbial communities from Lord Howe Island, Old Settlement Bay, Australia - Cyphastrea 1 metagenome | ecosystem: Host-associated > Invertebrates > Cnidaria > Coral ...
ATATACATATATACATATATACATATATACATATATACATATATACATATATACATATATACATATACACATATATACATATATACATATATACATATATACATATATACATATATATATATATACATATACACACATATATATATACATACATATATACACATATATACATATACACATATATACATATACATATATACATATGTACATATGTACATATGTATACATACAGATTCTCAGATGCATACAGATACATACAGATACATACAGATACATGCAGATACATACACACATACACACACACATGCATGCATGCATGCATGCATGCATGCATGCATACATACATACATAGATACATACATACATACATACATACATACATACATGCATGCACTCGAGAAAGGGGATACAGCAACAAGGAGATAGAGGTCACACCTAGGCACATCTAGATGCTTTCCAGATGCATTGCTGTTGTTTTCATAGCTACGGATTGTTTGGAATCACGTCTCCCACAAGCGACTGTTGACTTGGGTCTGCCAATTTATATGAGGACTATGATGATTAACCAGTGGTTTCAATACTAAAATGGTCCAATTTTGGATGATTTGGGATAACCCCAAAAACAGCATTTTTTATGGACAAAGCCAACGGGGTTTCAGGCCCTGGATGTGGAGATTCCGGAGCTCAGAAAGAATGTCTCGGAACAGTGTGGGAACCAAGGGGAACCAAGGCTGATGGCTGGCCCAAGGCTGTTGGGATGCTTTATTTCATGGAAAATCTCATAAAAATGGATGATGACTGGTAATTACCAGTTTTTTTGAAACCTTCAAAAGAACGTCCAAAAATCAAAATACATTTTGGCATTTTTTTTTCCAACATGAAAACGGCGAACTTTACCATCCCATTTTGTGGCATTTTTTGTCTCAGAATTTCGGTCTGAAGCACCATCCCCGTGGAAATAGCCACAAATTGGGGGTAGACTAACCATCTAACCATTGGTTATCCCATTAATGTTAATACCACGCATAAAAATGGTAAGTCATTGGGGTTGTGGATCCTATTTCTTTACTAACATTCTCCCATTATATCAAATATATATATATATATACAGTAGTGTATATATATAATTATAATATACAGTATACGTATATATATATATATATATATATTCCAGATATATCACCTATGAAAATCGCCCACCTCTCAGCTGGGCTTTGAGGCAGCAGCGTTTGGAGGCTCCTGACCTCTCAGATACATCCAAGATGGCGGCGGAAAGTCGCAAGGATCCGGGGAGCTGAAATGATCCGGGGAGTGCTTCAACTGCCCGAAATGGAATAAACACATGCATATATATATATGCATATCTTGGTAAGTATCCGTATTTGATGTTTATGATGATAAGTTATCATTTGTGTTTTTATCGAAGTGTTCAGCGCGATCCTACACTCCTACTAGTTTGGTTGGAGGGTTATGGCAAGCATAGTTGAAACTTCACCCAAATCCTAACTTACGGGAGGTCATCCAGTTTTGTTTTGAGACATTTTGACAAATACAGGTGGCACTTGCTTGTGCCATATTGGAATCATGGAGTCCTTTCATCATTGCGTTTCTTTGCTATTCTTGAGCACAAATATATAGCTATGGCTATAAGTGCTCGATCATCCGTTTAGTTCGATGATTTTTCCAGCCATAAACCAGCATTTATGATCATTTATGACCATTTATGGGCTATCTCTCAGCCATCTTAGGCATGTCTTGTTTAGTCATAGGACTCCGTTCGTTACTTCGTCCTGCAAGGAAGTGCTCGCGCTGTTGGATGCCATGCAAGAAAGTGGGGTCGGCTGAGATGGTTACTGAATCGGGACACGTAATTGACCAGTGGATGGTTGAACATCCCCCGAGATTCTCAGACACTTCCGTAAAGCTCTGCTCTGACTGGCTCTGACCAGCGTTTTGTGGGTAGGTGCCTCCAACATGGCAATGATAGCCATGAAACACCACAGATTTGATCGCGTTGCACATGACTTTTCTGATTGCTGGGAAACTGCTCATGCTCAGGATTATCAGCCTAACAGATGATTTCGATGTATGGCTCAGTTCACTCTGATATGATACTAGTCACACCAAGATAACTGGTGTAGCTCGATTTTTGTTCCCCCTATTGGTGTTCCTTCCCAATCGATGGTCCTGGAATGGACCATCTCCATTTCACTAACCTTTCAGCCATTGGCTTTGCCCAAAAATGGCTTACAGATGGCCATAAATTGGGGCGAAATCTCAACATCCTGCGCCGCCAAGATGTGAACCTCGCGGTAGAGGAGGCAGCGAAATTCAATCGATACCAGGAGGTGTTGAAGTTAGAGCTGGTACACTCAGTGCTGGTGGGACAGTTGATGGTGCATCATCATTCTTCCCGGTAGAAATGGCCATACCTCGGGGAGGGCAACTCCCCCATTTTCAGACACATCTAAAGATCGTATATGGCTGGTGATATTTTTGAAATTATATCGTATATCCAGTGATATCCCCACCATCATCATCAGAAAAAAAATCTTGGTTTTATAATAAATACTATGCCAACCCCTAAAAGATAGAAAAGAACATTATATATCTCACTATTCTATAGGGATGTTGCCAAATTCTATCTTTTAAGGGCAGCAAAAACAAGGCACGTGGTAATACCCAGTTTTTTTTGGTGTTTCCAACACGAAGTTATTACGCCTAGCCTTGAGGCCAACCCCATTCGAAGACGTTGAAGAGCTCAAGGCAGGTTTTCTTCTCGCGGTGAGCCACTAGAAAACAAGAGATTTCATGGGGATTTCGCCAAAGAACATGTGGACTTTAAGTATCAAACATATGGATTTGAAATGATTTGAGCAATTTATTTGTTGATAATTGGGGTTGCCCAAAAGATGGGGGATGATGTACTCTCGCCCAATGTCTTGGGCAGATTTTCTCAACCATCCAATTGGGGGGTATGCAATGGGCAGACAAAGCCAATTGGACAAAAAATCCAGATCATTATGGGATGAATTTTGGACTTCGCCAGAAACTGGTTGCTGTCCTGATTCCTTTTTCCATTATCATGATGCAACATCACATTTTCGCAGTGTTGTGGAGTTCTCTGTTACATCCATTTCTTATTTTGCAAGTTGCAGACTGCACAAACAAACACTGACTCATATAAATGGTTACTAGAAAAACATGTTCAACCAGCAAAAATGCATGGTTAGTACTAAAATGCGTATAGCAACCCTGAATGTGTTTTCAGCATGGTATATATATATGTATATGTATATATGGATATAGATGATAATTACATATAAGTACCTCATATCCGCAGGTTTCCCAACCTTTCCACCTAATTGGGATAATCATAGATAATGTAGTAAACCCTGGCTGCCATAAACAATCCCTTGAATGCTAGGTTTATGGCAGCCAGGCTTTCCCACATTCGATGATATTTGATATCTAGATTTTGTTTGCAACAATATATATATATAATATAATATAATAATAATAATTTTAATAATAGTAATAATAATTTTAATAATAATAATAATTTTAATAATAATAATAATTTTAATAATAATAAAAGTAAGATATATTGATATATGTATATATATATAATATATATATATATATATATATATATGTACAATATATATATATATATATATACACATCAATATATCATCTATGGGCTTGTGATATTCCCATCTTTCACAGTATTCCATTGGCATCATCCCAAAATAGCCATCCCCTGAGGCTTCCTTCCAGCTACGGGCGAAGCGGGGGCCCAAAGGATGACCGGCCAGGTCACCAGCAAGAGCCAACAAAAACGTAAAGATGATGATATAATGTATATATATATATATGTTTGTATATGTTTGTATATGTGTATATAGATGTATGATATGTATGTATATATATATATGTATGTGTATATATATATAATATAGAGATAAATTTAGATGCTGCATGACTTAAAGCTCAGCCCTGAGGCTTTGGCGAGGCATCGATGCATGGGAAGAGTCAGGGGCCAAGCAGAAACTGGGTGACGACCGCAGCCGAGAAGTGGCGTGTAGTTTAGTCATGTTTGTCTGAAATCAGAAGTGGGACATAGTGGGACTACTTCAAAGTAGGATCATCCCATTTGTTCCATGGTTTTCGCTGTTGTTGCTGATCAAAAACAGGGTGGAATGGGTGGACGTTAAGCCTTGGATTGAGGCTTAGTTCTGAGTGGAACAACTGCAGCTTTGGCACGGTGGATGTGGATACCATCACCAAGAAGGTGGCTGAGTACAACAAGGCGCTCACCGGGCCGAGAACATGATAGATGGATCACCAGGCCGATCATATTAGTTGAAACCGACATGTTTCATGATAACGTGGCGATGATTGGTGGTCTCCCTATTAAACATCTAAAGTTCTAAAACACCCACACTTTATCTATTGACAAAGAAGGGGTTTGCAGGGGGTTCACCCCATCACCCCAGTATTTCAGCATCCCAGCCACATGTGGCGGTGCAGTCCGTGAAAGCCATGCCAGAGAACCAAGTGCCACAGATCTGGGGCGAGTCGGTGACGCAGTTTGGCACCCCAGATGCCGCAGATCTGGGCCAAGTTTGGGATGGGACCCCCCTTGAAACATTTGGTGATAAAAACCTGGGGAAAAACAACAACTGGGCTTGAGATACCCCAAAAAGACCCAAAGATGTGGGTATGAAACCAACCATTTTATGCCGAAAGTTTGTGGGATATACACAGATGGATATGATGGCAGGTAGAAGCAGCAGTGATATGATACTGCATGAATTTGGACCCCAACATGGGGTACTGTACTCCAATTCCAACGGATTATCATCATTTAGTATCATTTTTCCCGTCAAACGGTGGCCGCAAAGACTGGGATATGAAGATGAAAGCACTACTGTGACTGGGATTCCATCATGAGGTCTTTGCTTCCGAAGTTAGTTGCGCTTCGCAATCTGATTTTTTCTGCATCCCAAATCCTCATCCTTCAGCTGTATCCCTATGGTTGGTGATATTCTTAGTGATCTCCTAGCACTTGCTGCCCCGAGACTTCCTGCGTCGCAAGGTTCAAGAACACGCTGCCGGTGGTGGTCGCCCTGCGAAACAAAGCTTTGAAGTTGGATGCCCCAGTGGTGATCCTCCAGTGGATCGAAAAACCTGGCGAAATCGCAGAAATCCCAGCACTTTCGAATGGGAACATCATGGGAAAATCATATGAATGGATGGACATGGATGGACATGGATGGACATGGCGAAATTCCTGGAGGCTACACAGCAAGAAACAGTTGGGGCTTGAAGATCTTAAAAGCTCTCAAGTACTTGGAGGACCAAGTTTTGGCGTGCACCCCTAGAAACGGCGATCAAGTCCTACGAACTCGGGTCCGTCCTGTAGCTTTTCAACTTTTGTCAATGAAGCAATGACCAACATTTCGCAGAAAACCCTGCATCGTTGGATTCTCGAAAAACCCTGCAGGCCACGGCATTGGGAGATGATCACCTCCATGATAGGTGCGCCGCTCGCGAAGATAGCGAAGGGGCAACGGCCGGGGCATCGATGCAGTGGATTTCTCCATCGAAAAATGGGGATACGAAATGATAAGAATGGGAGAATTCGGAGAATTCGGAGAATGGCTATGTGTGGCTATCTATGGCTATCTATGGCTATCTGACTTTCATAACTTGCTGGGTTTCGAGTTGCTGTCGCAGACCTGGGATGAATTTAGAAGTGACAGCCATTTGCTTGATCAAATGTTTCCAACGACAGTTCGGTCGTGCTGCATCTCGATTTCTGAGTTTCTAGATCAGTGTGGAAATCCACCCCGTTTTGGGATGATCATCAGTAATTCGATGCAGCTGATTTAACTGTGTGACACCATTTTTTTCGCTTTTGAGAAGCCATGGAGCATTCGCTGTTCTTTCGCGTTGCCGGCGTTGCCCTGCTGTGGTCCTTGGGGGAGGCTTGCACCATCATTGCCGTTGGCAAAGATGCGAGTGCCACAGGGTATCCCATGGTGTCGCACAGCGACGACAGTGGCCCCAGCACCACAGACGTCCGGCTGGTGAGAGTCCCACGACGCAAGTGGCCCAAGGGGTCAAAACGCAAGCTCTACGAATGGCGGATCCCATACCCAAGGACTGATTGGATGGATTGTTTGATTGTTTATGATTGTTTGGCCGAAACATCAGCCTGGGCGGGATCGTGTGATAGTGACCCAGACCCATCTATTATTATATGATATGCTTGTTATTATTGTTATAGTCATTATTGTTAGTCCTATGATTTTCTATTATTACTATCATGGCGACTATGATTATTACTATTCTTGCTATTCTTCCTATTATAAAGATCTATTTTTATAGACGATGCAGACATATTTTGGGCCATGGTTTTCACCGACCAAACGAAGTCTCCGGGTCCAGGATGGTGAGTCTTGACATGGCTCCAGAGTATCACCCACAGCCGGGACAGGTGGAGTTTGAGGCGATTGGTGAGATCCCTCAGGTGGAGGAAACCTGGGCCTACTGGGACACCGAGTCTTGGTTTCCGGTGAAGATTTTAGGTCTGAACATCAGATGGCTAATGGTTAGCAATGGTTAGCAATGGTTAACAATGGTAGATATTTGGAAATCCCATCCCCCATTCATATTAAACACCACCATCTTTTGGGAATATTTAACCCTCCAGTGAATCAACAGTTCGACCTTGGCATGAGTCGGGGTTTGGAAGAGTAGCCCCCAAACAATTTGGTGATTTTCTGGGCCTATGTTAATTTACCAGACATTTTTTGAATTAAGGGTTAACAATGGTTAATAGTAAGTAATTACCATATATTGTTATGAATCTCATCCCCCAATCATATGAAAAATGTAGGGTTAACCGTCAACAATTAGGGGACACTGTAACTATGCTTGATAATGGAAACAATGGTTAATAGTTGGTTAGTACTCCCATCCCCAGATTAAACACCCCGATTCCATGGTCCTATGTGATTTCATTCCCTACCCATTGGGAGTTCACTTGGACCAAGGAGTACGGCATGCAAAACGAATGGGGCTTGTCTATTGGAGAATCCACCGCCACTGCCATGACGGCTGGCTGGGCGGCCACGAAAGACAAACCCTGGGGCAAAAATCGGGTGGGCATTGAAGATCTCACCAAGCTGGCGTTGGAACGCTGCAAAACCGCCAGATGTGCCGTGCAGACTATGGGAGATATTGCTGTGCAGGAAGGCTTCTATAGTGCTGATACAGGAAGTCCAAGTGCGCCTGCATTGAGTGGAAGCTCAGAAGCACTGGTCGTAGTGGATCCTGAGCCTGGTGACATGTGGGTCTTCAATGTCTTGACTGGAAAGGGCAATGCCAGTGCCATCTGGGCTGCTCAGAGGTTGCCCAGCGACCATGTGGCAGCAGTGGGGAATTCCTTCACCATTCGAAGCTTGGATCTGAAGGATCCAGAAAACAACTTGTTCAGTCCAGGTGTCACTGAATTGGCACAGGAAATGGGCTGGTGGCATCCATCTAACGCCAAGTTCCCCGGCGACTTCGATTTTTTTGGCGCCTACGGTTACCAGCCCAGCCGCGAAAACACCCCTGCGGAACAGATCGAGAGTATGAGCCACCTCTTGGCCTACTACAGCGGCCGGCGCATGTGGCGCATCTTCAGCCTCTTGAGCCCAGCTGAGGGAGCCAAACTGAACCCGGACCTGGGAAATCTGCCCAGGCGCGGGCGTCATCTGGCGACTTTTTTGGGCAAACATGACTGGGAAATCACCCATGGGCAGTGAAAATGGGATAACCAGCCATTGCCATGTTGATTGCCAGAGGAAAAATGCGGGTTTTTGAATGCTTTTGATGTGAAAACACAGGAAAACCCATCCCTTGTAGGAGGCTTTTCCAGCCAGGTTCACCGGAGGATCCATGTTACCCATGACATGGCCGCAGGACCGAAGATCCATACCCACCTTCGGTGAAAGCACCGAAGCACTCCGTGACCCGTGAAATGGTGATGCAAACCTTGAGAGATCACTATGAGGGCACAGCATATGATTTGACCAAAGGTATGGCTGCTGGGCCCTACGGCAACCCAAATCGGGGTCCCATCAAAGGCGTTACAGGGCAGTGGGAGAGGGCCATCTCCATGTTCCGCACGGCCTATTCCTATGTGTTGCTGGGTGAAAAATATGCCGGCATCCCCATTTGGTCAGATCTGCGGATGAAAACCTACTTGGAACTCTCAAGAGTGGGTTTGGAAGAGAATTGCCTTATTGGAAAATTGCAACTGTCAGGTTCGTGTCGGGTGTATCCCAGTGTATCCAGGTGGGTTGAATTGATTGTACCAATTTACTCAGGTAGTTTGGGATGGTTTGGAACATTTTGCCGGGCTTCTACCCTCTCACAATCTAACATTGCTATGAAACATTGCCCATTTATAGATGATTTACATTGATTTACCTGTTCAAAAGGGTCCATTTTCTATAGCTGTGTTAGTCAACTGGAGGGTATTCAACCAATTTTTCTTGCTGCCCCTGTGACAATACGCGAGGCTTGAAGCCCGACCGGCTTCCCGCAGTATCACCTGGTTCGGCTACGACGCGGCGCACGGCACGGTCTGGATGCCTTTCTATGGTGCATCCGTGGGACCTGCGCCAAAGACACATGCAGGGCATGGCTTGAATATGTCCACCTTCAACCAAAATGCTGGCTGGTGGGCTTTTAACCTCATCAATCAATATTCGGATCTGAACTTCCAACAAATCAACCAGGAGGTTCGGGGCAAGGCAGAGATGATCCATCAAGAGGCCGTGAAAGCGGTGAAGGAGTGGGAAACCATGGATTTAGCTGAAGTGGAGAAGCATTCAAATGCCTTTGCAGTGAAGAAGGTGGACGAGTGGTGGGCATTTGCATGGCAACTGATCGCCAAATATGGTCGTTTAGTGACCACCTTCAATGAATCCAACACCGGTGTGGATTACTATGGCCAGATGTATCCCGGGTGGTGGCTGGAAAGCCCCGATGTGGGTTTCACCCTTTGGTCACCTCCGGGACCGTTTCATGGCATCCCTGACGGCTCCAAATGCCCCAAGTTGCTCTCCCTGGCAGCTTCTGACTGGTCCGACTGGTCCCAATGGTCCCAGTGGTCCCAATGGGCAGCGTGGCTGCCCACATTTTTCGCCTTGGGGGGAGCCTACGTCCTGGACAAACGCCACGGACGTGCTCTTCCAGAGCCACAGGACCATGGTTATGTCATGGCACCTTGAGGTCCAGGGCGATCCTTTTGCTATCTCCAAGATGAGAAACCTAAGACTTGAGAAACAGCTGCAACCTACGAATTGCTGGATGACTCTTGATGAAAAGATGCTGGCTTTTGCCTTTTTGCTCACCTTTCCTGTTGAGAGGATTCTAAAGTGTCATATTTATCTCAGCTTAGAAAATGGCTGTTATGGCTCAAAAATTGAAGATGCAGGGGACCACAGATTCACCATCCAAGTCTGGGGCACCATCCCGGAAGGTCAAGAGTTGGATTTGGAGGACGAAGAGTGTGGCACCTCAGAGGTATTTGTAATCGCTTGGCTGGCAAGGCTGGCCCTTGAAAGTGACCAACGATTCCCAGTCGCAATGCAAATGTGGCCCAGTGGAATTGCTGTTTTTAAGTCTGGCTTAGCGTCACGAATCGTCTTCGATGTCTTCGTCCCAAGGTTTACTCTGGGTGCTTTGTTGGCCATGGGCTCGGGGCCCCGGAGCGTTGAAACCCTTGGAACAAAAAAACCTTGTGAGCAGTGGCTGCTAGACTCCTATTGGTTGATGAAAAACAGAAGATTGTACTACCCAATGCAGGGATGATCATGGTCCACTATAGTAATTCTTATACACCAAGCAGTATGGAGCGACAGAGGTTTTTTTGAACACTGCGCAATTGAAAATGGGTATGTCAAGTATGTCCGCAGAATTCTTGGAGAAATTGTAGTGAGAGTTTCTTTGAAATTTGACTATTTGGAAGGAGTTCAACTGAGTTCAACACATCACCGTAGCACAGATCTCAGGTGTTGACCAACACATGGAAGCCATCATGGACGTGTCTGGCAAGGTGGGAAGACTGGGTGAACAGATGTGAACAGCCATTCGCTTGGGCCCCCCTCTGGGGCATTCGTTGGTCATGCAGATAATATCGGATCAGCGGGTACAGCTGGGTATTCATCATCTACTTGGAGGATTCTCCACATCTCACCGCGCGGTGATGTATCGTATGAGATATCCAACCACTTAGTAAAAACCCATTGAACCACAATGAACAACCATCATTAAAGATCATTGAAGCCATTAAAGCTCCTGGTGGAAAATCATGTCATATGCCAGTTATATTAAACCCATCATTAAACCATCATTAAACCCATCATGAAACCCATCATGAAACCATCATTAAACCCATGGGTATCATGAAACCCATTAAAATCATGTCACCGCCGGTTTCATCTTCCGCTTCCCAGGCAACAGCAGAGCAAGGCTTAGAGGAGATGTTGGACAAGGTCAAAAAGCTGGAAGTCCCAAGCGCTGAAGTCGCCACGGGGCTTGGGAGTCAGTGGGCCCTTTGAACACCCCCACAACGATTAATAAACATGATGGTAACATCTTTAGGGGCTTAAGGGCCCAGACGACTCACAAAAAAATGACTGATTTCAGTTTCGTGACATTATTTGAACTCATCCAGATAATTTTTTGGAATGGGTGGCAGCACCAATCCCCCAAATGCTAGATTTGTTGTTGGGTGTACCGTACCATCAATCACCTAATCCGAATCCAACTGGCGTGTGGAGTTCACTATATGGGTCTGAACATGCTTAGTATACCTCCAGTGATAGCCATTGAATGGGGAAACATTTGCGAAATGTTTAGTATACCTCCAGTTTCCCCATATACATCCAGTTTCTAAATGTTATACATCACAGTTCCAGCGATTGACATCAAATTGCGGGTGTCAATTCATTTGGAACTTTTCCATAGATCATTTTCAGTGAGCCCCGTTGACCCAACTTGATCGACAGTTGTGACGTTGGTTCCAAATTACCCAGGGAACCCCGCAGATTTGGGGGCGGTCTTAGTCTGGGAAGCAGAAGAGATAGACAAGTCTTTCCAGGATGTAGATGATTGGTTTATAGCTAGAAAGACTCATGATATTTTCATGACTAGGCTTATCTACAACATGTAGGTTTTCGCAGTTAATGATCCATGATATTTCCATAATATCCCAGCAGTTGATGAGGACTTGGGAAGATTTGGAGCTTATCATCAACCCCTACAAGGCCGGGCACTGCCGGGCATGTTGCGGGTTTCTTTGGTGGGGAGGTTAGTTTCTCTTGGTTCGATTTTTGATCCATTTTTTTGAATTTTGAATTGGTTTGAGTTTTGACCCACTGCAGATTTTTTTAACCAGTTGAACCATCTATAAACTTGGACATTGGGTTGGCTTGGATGGAATTAGCCAGTGGGACTCAACCTTATACCTATATATGGAAATCGGAAATTGGATGAGATATGGGTTATATATATACATTATTGTATATATATATATATATTATATGTATGTATTTATATGTAGCGAAAGGAATTGAGCACACAACTAGTTCCAAATGGGTGTAACCCTCATACCTGGAAATAGGCTTCAGAGTTTTCCTTCTGCCTTCTTTTATTTTTGGATCGCATGAATAATATACCCTCTGGTACTTCAAGATAGCCATAGAAAATGGTCAACTTATAGATGCATTACCTCTCAAATCCTCTCAAAAAAGGTGATTCTTTTCCACTTCAACATGTCCAAATACCAGAGGGTACGTGTTCAGGTTTCAGGCATTTCCCACACTGAAAACACCATACCCTCTGGTAATTTAACATAGCTATTGAAAATGGCCATTTATAGTGGATTTACCCATTAAAAATGGTGATTTTCCATAGTTACGTTAGTTTACCAGAGGGTAGCTTAAAACCCTATCCCAACATGAAAAAGCGCAGACATCACCTTTTTCGGTGCAGCGCAGGACAGCAAAGATGTCTTTGTTCTGGGCTCCATCGAAGACATCACCGTCGCCTTGGAAGATTCCTTGGTCACCATTTCGACCATTGCGACTCGCCAAATGTCCGATTTGGGGTTGGTAAATGTCCGATTTTTAACATCACCCAACTCAAAAAAAGGGAGTAATATGATGTAGTCTCCACATAAATTTGAATTCTTTGAAAGTGATATTCAACCACTGCTTACCATTTACATAATGTTTTTGTTGTCTCAGTGATTTGTGGTATCCTAGATCTGGAAAGCACTCAGGTCAGAGGTCAATTTTTCCATGGAACTCCCCATGGATTTAGTACTCAAGATGCAACTTTTTTGGTCGGTCCGTTGGTCATCTTTGACCCATGTCCAATTCATCGGACTTCGGGACAGTCCTCCACACCTCCCAGCGACATCCGGAAAAAGGTGGACTGGGCTGTACGGCTATGGGTCCATAGCCACAGAATAGCAGCTATTTTGGTCGATCATGAAGCCAGGGTCAAAACCCAGATCCATTTCATATGGGTCTGTCCCAAAAGTAGGAACAACTAAATCTAATGGTTCATAAATATTTTCCCTTGAACATGCCATGGTGATCCATTGTGGCGCATCCGGGATAGCTTTTCCTTGCTCTGTAACAGTGAGTAAAAGGTTTTCTTACTAAACAGACCCCCAAATGGTGCACCATTAAATCTTTTTGTTCATACAAGGATTACTGCAGTTTGGGAACACGTAGGAAACTTTGGACTACAAAGCCCGTCCATCCAGCTCAACTGTAGTAATTTCTGGTTGTCACACATCACACATCACAATTTCAAGATGTGCGCTTTTCTTGGCTCAGCGCCGCAAATTTTTCATTTGCTTGCGCCAACCTCTGGATTGGCATAGAAAAAAGATCTAAATCCATCGTGCCCCAAATGGTGCTCTGCAATTTTACAAGGAAAAACCACAATTTCTAGCACCATTTTTTGCTCCGGAAAAACGTTTTTTTTGCATTTCCTCATGTGGCACCATGGCATGATTAGTTTATTTCTTCGTGCACCAAATCATGCCTAAAATCGTGCTACTGTAACAGAGCACGGTAAAGTCACACTTGTCCCATATGGCTTGAGGTAAAGCCACAAGGCCCGTGGTTTCCTGTCTTCCCCGCGGTGCAAGGCTGGAAGTCGATATGTAGGCCCTATTCGAGCAGAGGCGCAGCCAATTTTTCTGGACCAAACTGAACATATTAGCAGCGCAATTAGCGCAGCCTGAGAATTTAGCAGGTCAATATTTTCAATGTCGGTTATTGGCTTGGCCTGATTTCTTGGTCATGGTTAGTTGCGATTTTGTCGGGATGAATGCAGTCCAATATGGGAAGCCTTGTGAAGCAGCGGGCAGACGAGACCTCCATGCCATGGCGCCATTCGCCAGGTGGAACAATGGCAAAAGGATCTGCTGCTTTTCCAGGACCCGGAGCTAGTGGCCATCAAAAGATGGGCACATTTATGGCACATTTTCAGCTGAATCCATATCACCAATTGCTGGGGTTGGAACTGGTATGTCAATGTGAACACTTGAAAGTGAAAGAACTTCCGGTCAGCCATCATCGTGCATTTTTTTTTCGTAAGGTAGCTGGCTCAAAGGTGGCTTGTAGAATCCCATGGCTGCCGAACTTCACCCACCATAGGAGACGCTGGATGAATGGCTAAACGTTCAACGGAATTGGATGTATTTGGAGCTCCTCGGGCAGCAAGATCAACCAGATGGGTTGCGGAACAGTGGTGAATCCCGGCGAAGTTCGTCAGAAAAACGAGACACCGATCACCCAGATGTTGTTGTTGTTGTCGTGGTTGTTGTTGTTGTTGTTGTTGTTGTTGTTGTTGCTGAGTATATCAGAATCTACCATGGATGGTTTGAGTGTTCAACTCTCAAATAAACTATTGATGGTCAGATGCCAAATTCAACTAGTGAAGCTCCCAACATACGATCGCATGCATACATGAAACATTAACAGATATATCAAAAATCAACCACTGATCTCGTCAGGGTTATGTCCCCAGCTATTTCTTGATGCTTCCAACCCCAAGTAGACTAGTGAGGGTTCTATCATCCCTTTCAATATGGGTATGGATCAATACCTATTAATACCATTTTTAGTGGGATGAACATCCATTTACCAGCTATTTTGATGTTCACCAGGGCTACATGGTTTTGACCCATTCCCATATGGGAGGCCCGCAGAAATTCTGGTTTACCAGGGGATTTACACAAATTTGGGATCTCATTCCGTGGGGGTGTTCAACAGGATGGGATCATCAGCGGAGCACCAGCCAGGTCCATTTTCAACGCAGGGGACATCAAGAAGCAGTTGCCAGGGGAAAGCGCCAAGTTCCAAGAGATTGTGTCTCGGCAGCGTTGGATTTGGATGGATTTGGTGGACATGGAGCTGTTTGTTGCGGATGACATGATCGCTTTTGCATGTGTTATTTCTATTTTTTGAACTGGATGTTTGTATCAATCTCAAACTTAGACATCCACATTTTATCGGAACTGTTTTGCTTTTCATTTTTTCCATCTTTCTATGGGTCAGGGATGATGCATCCTCCGGTGGCCAAGGATGTACAATGGCGGCAGATCATGAAGGACCGGGACCTCCTAGTCGCAAGCAACATCCATTAGTCATCCAGAAGCCAAGACTTCTCCGGGAATCGAGGAGTAAATAGTGAAATCAACAGGACCCCATTTTTCAGGTTTCATGTCTGATTTAAGGGGTGTACTGTTCCAACGGCAACAGTGCAGAAACCGAGAGGGATACCACTGATGGGTGGTTTGTTGGGTTCTGTTGGATTAAATCCCAGGCGTTTGCTGGTTTCATCTTCAAATCACAGTTCTTGATGCTTACCCTCTGGTAAACTAACATAACTATGGAAAATCACAATTTTCAATGGGAAAATCCACTATAAATGGTGATTTTCAATAGCTATGTTAAATTACCAGAGGGTAAATCATCTTAAATCCCAGTTGCCTAAGATGATTGATGTTGCTTAAGATCATTTATAACACCACTACTCTGAGTACATCCCAATTTTTGGTTGAACTCATCAGGTCCATGGTCCATGGTCCATGCCAGGAGACCTACGAATACGCCGTGGCTCTAAAGGCGGCCACGAAGCCAGGCCGATTGGAGCTCTTCAAGGCAGCCAATTTCGCGGTCGCGATATTGAGTCCCCCACTCCTAAGTTGAAAGGTTTACATCAGTTGACATCCATATATTATATATATACACACATAGTTATCTATATCATCTGATCTATAGTTATCTATGGTTATCGATATTATCTATTATGTATCTACTGAATCTCATCTGTAGTATCGTTATCTGTGGTTGATCTTAATTCTTTCATCTGTAAACGGCCATTCTTCGCGAAGCTTCGGGCCTGCTCCTTGGCCTAACTTTGGCGAAACTTTCGCAAGTATCATTATACATATATATATATATCATTATACATATATATATATCATTATACATATATATATATATATATCATTATACACATATATATATATCATTATACATATATATATACATATATATATATATATATATCATTATACATATATATATATATCATTATACATATATATATACATATCATTATACATATACACATATATATATATTATTATACTATACACACACATATATATATATATAGATTATACGGCATCTATATCCGTTTCTATACAAAACCAACCAACGTTGATTACAACAAAATCATATGGTTGACGTTTAACCAACATTGTTCCCCCGGCCGCAGAAAGCCAGCGAGACTTTGGACCAGATTCAGAAGCAGCTAGAGGAGCTGGGACCCGAAAAGCCACGGGGACGATAGCGGGAATTTGAAGGGACCGGAAGACATGGAGATGGGGTGTTCATCAATGATTATTTATATTATAGTTATCGTGACAACTATAGTTACAATACCCAAAAGCTCCATGTATGGAATGTTTACCAACATTTGCCCTAAAAATCACCCAGTCTTGTAGGTAAATATACCAGCACCATGGAGCATATGGGATATATTCAGATGATGGGGTGCTCACCAGTTATTATATATAATGATAATATTATAATTATTAGAATTATCGTAACAACTATAGTTACGATATAATAAAATGAACAATCATCACCAGGCAAGATCGGTGGAAGTTTGGGAGGACTATCTGCTCTCCAAGTGTGTAGCCTTCCCACGTTTCTTCTTCCTCTCCAATGCAGGGAGACTCAGGAAACACCATCCGTGAGAGCGGTAGGTATTATATGGTTAATGTCAACCCCGGATTAATAACCCATGGTTTATGAATTATGGGGATACCTCCAGATAGTGATACTCTGAAAGTCAAATGTTTTTTTTTTTTAAACCCCTAATAAAAGACAGCCGTTTGGGGTCTATTAGTCCAGGCTTGACATTATCTCATGTATCTCATTCAGACCTTGGATGCGGATGGATGTGAAACTTTGATTGTCAAGTTTTGAAGGGGCTTTCCGGAGCCAGAGCCGACCACCAAAGGAGACCATCCAGCCTTTGATAACTTATAGAAGTGTGAGACCCACAAACAAATCCCAGAAATCCCACAATTCCATAGGATATTTCTATTTTTTGCCAAAGCCTACTTTGCAGTTATCCTCCAATAAACAAACGCAGACGTGGAGAATTCACCATTGGTACATATATTTTTTCCATTGTAGGGAAAACCATGGACTTCACTTTCATAATTTTCCATATCTTTTTGTGTAAGTTGACCACATGAGCAAACATTCCAAGCAGTTGTTGCTTGATGATGGGAGTTCACTTTTACCCTTCAAACATATTGGAAGCTTGGTCGTTTCAAACATTTTTTTATTTAGAACCATAGAAATCGGATCGTGATCCCCTTGACTCGCGTCATATTTTTGGAATGGGTTGAATGGGTTGAAACCTTCAAACATATCATCCCCAACCTTGGATGGCTAGTTTTAATCCAGGTGTTTGTGCTATAAATGGAACATCACCATAAACAGCAACATATTACTTTTTTGTGGACTCCCAAAGATCTTGGGGATGATTTTCAGCTCATCGGCTCGATTTCTATCTGCTGTGGATCCCATGTCCTTCGTGGAGTACCTCTCGCGCAAGAGCCTGGCGGCTCAGCAGCGACGTGCTGAGCAGCTGGTGTTGCGAAGGGCGGAAGCGGAAGCGAAATGTCAGCAGTGGCTGGAAGAGCAGATCAAAAGATTCAAGGCCCGGGCGCCAATGCCATAATGTCGAGATTGAAGTCCAAAATCCATAGGGTGAAATCGATGGGGATTTCACCATGAGGATCATGGATGATCATGGATGGTAAACCCAATGTCATAAACCATCCCAAACTTGAGGTTTATGAATTTGGGTATACTGCATATACCCCAAACGCAATGGGATAATGTAAAATGACCCCCAGATGTGTTTTTTTTTTAAATAAGGGGTGTTTTTTTTTTTTAAATAATGGATGGGTTACTATTGGGGTTTACCACATTAATGGGGAATAAAGAGGTACTGCGTGTATTTGCTGTATGACGAGGTATATGTATGTGTCATTTCTATCATTATGTCTATTTGGGAGGTTGGAAAACATTTCAGAAGTGCATTCCAAGATGAAGTCTCTTCAAAGTGACATAAAGATTTGTTCGGAGACTCTGTGTGTGGAACTTTTGCAGATGGCCAGCTTAGTCCGTCCTGAAGTGCCACAGCCTGAGGTTGGAGTAGAGATAGCTTCCTGCAACACATGGATTAACATGCTTCCAAAGACCTCGAATTCGGACGGATTCTTGCAGATGTTCATAGCACCAAGTACTGTGAGGGTTGGTTCATCAACCTCCTATTACAGATTCTTTGCATTGGGTATGATTGAAAGCGGACTGTGAGCATCAGGAGCATTGTATCGAGCAGAGCGAACATGGCAAGAACAGCGGGAAGATGGTTCTCTCCGACATCAAGTGGCCAAAAGGAAAGAAAGATGAATGCAGCTTAGCTGAAAGAGTCCATTCTTGCCGTCCACTTGTTGGGTCTGAGACCTATAGAAATAGCCCAGCCATGGGCAGTGATGCTGAAAGATCTTTCACCTGAGATCCAATGCCAGGCTTTGAGCTTTTGAAGCAAGAATTGCAAAAGTTGGGATTCGAGAAGGCAGGGATGCTGGGATGCTGAGAAATCAGCTGACGTTTTCAGGGCTTATTGAAGGACTTCTGAACGGAGATCCCTCCAAATTCCTCAGCAGCATTTTGGCCTTCGGCACTTTGGAAAGGTGGAATGAGTGGAATGCACGGGATGGTTGTTGAGCAGCGATTTGTTCCACCTGGAACTTCGAAGTGCAGTGGAGATATTTCATCATGGCCAGCCGCGCCAACAAACCAGCCAACAAACCATCCCCATTTCAACCTGGCGCTGGCCAGGTTGAAATCAAATGCGCACTGGTGGACAAATGGCGGGGTTCGGGAGCCTTCTCAGGACTCATGTGGCTTGGGAGCAGTAAAATCGGGGGGGATCTCGGGATCGACCTCCATGCTATCACGAGGATTTTCCAGCCACATTTGATGACACTAGAGGGTGTTATATATATATAATATGTATATATATATGTATATATATATGTATATGTATATATGTATATATATATATATATATATGAATGATTATGTATAAATCTATATCATAACCATCATCAACCTAATCTTGGGGTTCTTCAGTCTTGACCCATTCTCACATCAC
>Ga0126342_10008065_pt1 | contig 18837 bp, 17 predicted proteins | sample Cyp1metagenome_FD_92528 | JGI IMG/M metagenome (GOLD analysis project Ga0126342, IMG submission 92528) | Coral microbial communities from Lord Howe Island, Old Settlement Bay, Australia - Cyphastrea 1 metagenome | ecosystem: Host-associated > Invertebrates > Cnidaria > Coral ...
ACAACTTCTCGTAGCCGGCTAGCTAAACTTACAAATTACTTATCAAATGTTATGACACTTTACATACTTGCAAGCAGGTTATAGACATGTTGTAGAAGGTTTATATACATGTTGTAACTCGTCGAAATCTGTAAACTCATATAACTTCCAGCGTACAGTCTTCGTTGGGAGCATTATTCCCAATATATGGAAAAAATGTTCCAAACCACCAACCAGCTAAGTTTCATTTGTAGTCAGTAGATATCGATTGTTATTCTATGTTATGATCATTAGATTATGGTTGTCCGAAAATATACCCTCAAAGAGCAAAGTTTAATACGGAACATTATCGTCAACCAGCAAATTTGGGGTTCCTCTATTTTCAGACAAACCCACATAGACATATTATATATACACATACAATGTGGGGCCCCCTTGATAGCTAAGTTGGTTAATAACTACCTCTGCAGCAACCATGGCAGAAACCATGGCAAAGTGATGGAATATGCAAGGTAAACACCCAACTGCTTGTGCCAGAAATATGGAGGTATTCCAGCCACGCTTGTCTGGAAAACAAAGTGCAAACTCAGCCAAGTTAGCCTAGAATTATATGGTTTGTTTGAATGAACATACATAAATAGTTCGAATGCTATAATCCATACTGTCATTACATTAATTAGTCCCATTTTACAAGTTGATCTTATCCCATACAATCCCACCTAACTCCATACAAGTAAACATTGTTTTTCCATGTTTGCATCTGTTAACCGCCAACAACTAATAAGGGCTTATGTAAAAAAAAAACAGATTTACCTTTGGGGGAGGTCAGGGAAATGGAGAGGGTTACCGAACCCCCGTGATGTTCTCATCATGTTCCATGGCCACATTGACATCAATCCCATTCAAATGAAGAAAACCTGAATATTGCCTTACATAGGCGTAAAAAATAAGCCTTATATTAATGGAACCGGTACCTCCGTCCTCAATCGGTTCCTGAAAAGCATGACCATTGTTACGTGATCGGATTCCAGAAAAAACATCCCCATAATTAATCCAACATGATGGGTTAATGTCCATCCAAAAATGTAACACTGGTTGGTTTCTAAATGGCATCTATAGATGATGGTTGATGATGGTTAATGATGGTTAATGGTGGTTAATGATGGTTAATGATGGTTAATGATGGTTATATATCTGGTTGGTGGTTGAGCCGTACCCCTCTGAAAAATGATGCAGTTCGTCAGTTGGGATGCTGACATTCCCAATATCTGGAAAGTCATAAAATACATGTTCCAAACCACCAACCAGATAAATGTTTTTTAATGGAGAATTTGAATAATTACCACTAATAACCATGATTAACCATTTATAACCAAAATAACAAGTAATAGCCACTAATGTCTATCCTCATGTAACAAAATCACCATCGATAACAAAAAGTCCCAACTCATTCCGCCTGATGGTGACACTGGCTCTGGTGGATTCTCCTTGCGCCCCATCACTCCGAAGTCCTCAGCACACAGAAAGATATGCGCCCTTGTAGGCGAATGAGAATTGATTTTATGCAGAAAACATGAGATGTTCATAGCTTGTTTGATGGGATTGTAGTAAACTCACATCAACAAGTTGTCAATGTTTTGAGATGTTCATGGATTTTTTACCACTAACAAATTGGAAAAATCTGGTTTGATGTTTACCATGCAGAAAATGTTCGTGTCAATTGTAAGTTGCTGTTGCCCACAGGTATAAGTAACCCGACTTACCCCACTTTTAACTGGGGTTATAACCTACTTACTAAGTGCCATGAACCACCAGATGCGATCAAAAAAGGAAATCGTGGGGCATCTACAGTAAGCAGCAAAGACAGGAAAGTTAAGGAGTACATATTGGGATTTCACAAAAAACCTTGGACTTGAGCTACCAAAAATGAAAATGTTCATGAATTTGAGATGATTTCCACCCAACAAATAATTATACATATTATTTACAGTTTACAGTAATCATCAAACAATGGGATCGATACTTTCATTTTAGAAACTATTATAGTTTACAGCAACTAGGGTTTATGGTAATATGTAAATATATCTACAGCTGAATTGTTTATGCACCAACGTCAAACCCGCGGTCGATGCTGGTCAACCCCATATCACTATTGCGTTAACTGTACTAACCCTTATATTCCATTAGCCCGCCATGTTTAATTTTCCCACTTAGATCACCAAAACTTCGATGATGGACGCCAATACAATACAATACTACATTGGTTTGTTAAATGGTCATTTTAAAACCCATTTACTGTATTATTTAATATACATATGCCAGTAGATCACTATTGTACCCTGATTGATTTGGTTGGTTATAAAAATCTTTCTTCAAATTGATTCAAGCATGTCTGCCCCTCTTTGGGGGGTTCATTAAACCTTCACAAGGCTTAGCAATTACTATATATTAGCAACTACTACGTATATCTGGTTGGTGGTTTTAACCACCTTGACAAATATGAAAGTCAGTGGGAAGGATTAGCCCATGTACTATGGAAAATAAAAAATGTTTGAAACCACCAGCCAGATATATTACATATGCTGCACATACTTATCTACATCCTGGCCACAGCCATCCGCATGGGAAATCATCTGCTGGGCTGCCAATGAAGCGCAGCGCCCGAAGTCTGGGAATGTAACAATGTGTAATATTACTAGATTGCCAAAAAAAGTAACTTAGTTCCATTGCTGTAATCATTGTTGCTCATACATTGTTGCAATGATATATTGATCCATATGAGGCACTTCCATATTTCAACCATTGTTTATTACAATGAGTCTGGGTTGTATGAAATCCCACTCAGTTCCATTTGTGCTGTAATAGTTGCTAATATAAAAAACCAACCAACGAAACATATTGATGGGCTACATCAATCTGAATCACATATAGTGGCTGAATAAATATAAACATATAGTTAAACAATAATTACCCTGCAGTAAATTAACATAGACCCTGCAGTAGATTAGTTTCCACTAAAAATGAGTGATTTTCAGGGTCTATGTTAATTTACCAGACATGACTTGACCCTCCAAATTATAGACAAGTATACCTCAAACACTTCTTAAGCTACTTGGATCCATAGGGAAATATGGGCTACCCTGTGGTGAACTAACATAACTATGGAAAATCACCATTGTTCATGGGTAAATCCACTATTTCAATAAACCATGTTCAATAGCTATGTTAGTCATTACCAGAGGGTAAAATCCCATCAATATCCCCATTGTTGGTAAAATCCCTATATCAATCACCATGAAAATCCCTATGAAACCATATTAAACCCATGTAACATAATCCTTAAATCTATCAACAAAGAAAAAGGTAACGTAAGGTATTCCCATCAATCTTCCTATCATATTCCCATGATATTCCCATACTTACATACCCATTATTATCCATAAATAACCATTATTAACCACTAATAACCATTATTATCCATTAATAACCACAACTAGCTATGTGAGTCATTACCAGAGGGTAACCCATCCCCACGCCACTCTCCATGCCTTACCCGCGCCCATCTTGGTCCCCGCTCCGTGGCACGCCGCCCCGTGTGCCGCGAAGGCTCGATGACTTGCTGCCCCGCCGCCTGGATTTGTTTCGAACCGTGACTTGAGCAGAAATGGGTTTTGTTATGGTATATATATATATATATATAGATAAATATATATATATATATCGCCATTCATGGTATATTGTCGTTTTATTATTGGAAAATATGATATGTATCATATATATATATGATTTGGTGATTCACAATAATATGGGATTATAACATGGCTTATTAACTTAAGGATATTAATCGGATATTAATGGGATATTAATGAGATACCTGGGATAATCACTGGATTGGTTTAAGGGAAAATCTAGAGGAAACCATTGTTTTTACCGTGAAATAAAAGGATTTCCTGTAAACTTTCTATTAAACCTATCCAATGAGGAACCATTGTTGGATCATATCCCGCTATTTCCAAGGTTGAAGAACTTCTTAGTCATCAAACAGAAATTATCAACATCCGTTTAATCGACATGATTTAACATATCAACAAAGAATTACCAGTCATAGATCAGCCATCATGATATGTCAATATCAATTTACCAAGTATATCCCCAGTCTACATATTATGTTTGGTGGTTTTAACCATCCCAAAACTATGAAAACTATGATTGTCATCTCAACCTCAACCAAACATCCCTTGTTGTATGGTTGAAATATCCGATAAATGTGCGAAACCACCAATCAGTGATTCAACAACACAAATGGCTTTAGTGAAATTTAAGCATAAACAATGGGACTTACATTGATTCAAGGGTACGAAAGCGGATTTGGTCAAACAGTAAGCATATTTTGGATGATAAACCTCAGCTTAGTGATTGCATATATATATATATTTAATATATATATAATGAAAAGTGACACATGTATATTATATATATATATGTATGAGTAAAAATGGTTTAAACAAAAAACATTTCAAAAGGTTTGTCCCCTTTGCAATTACTGAGGGACAAATCATGGCAACATGAATCACATGCCAACTGAAATGCACATCCAAGTGAAGCTTTCCTGAAGCCAACACAATTGTTGATGTACATCGTACCTAACCGTACCTAGTTTCTTGAGTCATCGGGTATCTTACATACCCTCTGGTAAATGGGAAATCACATTTTTTAATGTGTAAATCAACTATTTCTATGGCCATTTTCAATAGCTATGTTAAATCACCGGAGGGTACCAGACAAGCAGCTTAATCATTCTTAATCCTTAGCTGATTAGTAATTAAGAAGCCTCCATTCATGGCCAAAACATGGCTCTATGAAACGATCTGCAGGATGTTTGGAGATATCTTGATGCAAAGCACCCAATTTTGGGTGGAAGGACCTGAGGACGTGAAGACGTGAAGTATCAAACCTACCTTCTTGGTGATTTTACCTCGTTTTCATCAGTCATGGTCAGCTGGGATCATTCCCATTCTTATCAGCCAAAGCAGTGTATTCCGAACAGACAAAGGAGGGGAGGCTCCTTTCCCTGACCCAGGCGGGCGAATACACTCCGAAGAAGTCTTCAGGAGTGGAGAATGCCCTGTCACTCCCTATCAACCGACGTCTCAGCCATGATGCACCGTCATGAGCAATTCCCGTGTTCAACGTGAAGTACATCTCTAGCACACTAAATACGTCATGAAGTCTGTTGAGACCTCTTCGAAACAGCTCCATTGTCGGGTCCAACCGTTCCTTGGCCAGCATGGCGTACATTTGCATATCCATTTCATCAAGGCCAGAGTCTTGGCCTTTGATGATGCCGTACCATACCGGCAGTACATCTCAGCAAGTTGCACTGTGGGGTCGTTCTTCGCCGGCACAACAAGGTGTACCACTCTGGCGCCGGAGGCTCTGGTCTTGTTCCACACTTTCTGCAACACCTGCTTGACCTCCCTGTCGTCAAAGAAAGCAGTAATGTTATAACCCCGGAATCCCTCTAGGATGCCAAATTCAGGAAATATTTTTGTTTACGATTTTAATATGGTTTTTGATACGATTGGAAGATACCAGTAGTACCCGCACGAGGCGGGGCGGAAGTTGCCTTAGGGATATACTACAAGACCTTTCTCATCTACAGGGAAAGGAGCCTCCCCTCCCATTCAGCTGTTTCAAAAGAAACAAGCAACGAAACAACTTATCAGCCAGCCTGGCACAAAGGTAAAGTCGCTAAAAATCTTCATCAATTTAACCGGAGTGGCAGATCCACCTTTTCCAAACTCTTTGCTTCATGCTGGCAGGATCCCAATTGGAAAACCTGTGTCAAATCCACATGTTTTCTGCATAAAATCGACATTTGTCCTGGTTAAAGCCTCACTTTCTGTGGTGGAATCAGAGTCTATATTGGTCGAGTCCCACCTTTGGCCTCATTTTCATTGGCAAAATCACATTTTTTGCTGCAAATCTTGAGTCCCACTTTTTTTGAATCCCATTCATTGGCAAAAATACCATCTATATGCAAAAAAGGCAAATATCATAAGATATCTCAAGTAATATGGTAATTGGTGACGTTTTTTTTTAAAGCAAATCTTAAGACTTAAGAAAATAAAAATCCACATCCAATTACCATATATAATTAATAACAATTAGGTATTACCATATATAATTTGGTATCACCAAAATCCCCCCCAAAAAACATCTATAATCAAAAACAATGGTGCTTCAAATCGACACTGCCACACTGCCTTCAGCATCTCTTTCGCGGCAGCTGCTCGGTTGACGGCCTCTTCAGAAACCCTGGTTGAATCATTGCAGATAAACCCAATAGATATACAGGATGTATATAGGATATTACAGGAAAACCCCATATTTCATGGGAAAATCGATGGTTTCCGGTTAAGATTTTCCCTTAAACCAATAATAGAAGAATAAAAACAAACATATATATATATATATATATCATGTATAGATATATCTACTGGTTGGTGGTTTCAACCCCTCTGAAAAATATGAAAGTCAGTTGGGATTATTGTTCCCAACTGAATGGAAAAATGAAATTCATGTTCCAAACCACCAACCAGTATAGGATTTATATTAGATATCTATCCATATCTATATATATATATAGGTATACAATGGTATACATATGTCAAGGGAAAAATCAGATACCTAAGAACCGGGGTATCTGGAAAAATATACCCTCTATTTGAGGCCTGTGAAAGGAAATGTCCACCCAAAGATAGCCCTTTAAGGTACCTGGATGCTTCAATGACGTGGTTTCTTGATCCTCTGCTCAAAAAAAGGGGTCCTGATTTTTCATGATCTTGCGGCAAGTTCCCAATTTTGAAACGAAACCTTATGAATATAGCGGAAGACCTCAATTCTTGAAGATTGTACACATTCAATTGGACTTTAAATTCACACATTTGTTTTTCCAAGAGTTAGGCAGAAACTCAGAAATCCTCCTGCTTGCACTACTCACCAAACATGGGGTCTACTCAGAAGGAGCATCCGTGGGACTTGGAGGGTCCATCACATACGGGCTATCCGGTTGTCCGGATATCCCGGGGGAAGACAGTTAGCAGCTGTCTTCCATGATGCAAATTAAGATAAAACGATTGTGGTTACCATAACTGGTTGGTGGTCTTAACCATCTTGAAAAATATGAAAGTCAATGGGAAGGATTATCCCATATATTATGGAAAACAAATGTTTGAAACCACCAACCAAATGATTATTCATCAGTCAGTGCCTGGTAGACGCCCAACATTACAGGGCTAAACCGATGGACCGATGCGCCTCGTTCTTCTTCTGTTCCTGCTCTTGGATGTCCTGTTACAGGTGCTTGGAAAAGATTCATGCCGCAAGGGACGGGGGGGGTGAAAATCAACCATTGGTTGAACAGCAAATGCGAATTGTGTATGGATTAACAAATGTAAGATGCGCATGGGAGAGAAATAAAATCGCACCAGAGGGGGTAAACAACTAAGAGATGATAAGAAATACAACAAATAATACAACAAATAAACAAATTGAGGGATGTTGTTGAGTGGAACTGTAAAGCACTTTCAATTTTGGTCACACAACTCATGTTTATCTGTGATGCTAGACGAATGTTCAAGAACAAAATGATTCTTAGGGAACCCTGGGGAACCATAATACAAACTATAGGACCATTACATAAAACACACGCACAACCCTAAATGGTGTTTTCCTACAATGAGGGTACTTCAAAAATCATCAAAATTTGAATATACTATTGAAACCCATGGTTTTTTTTGGGTACCCGCATTTTAGGAAACCTCCAAATATGCAAAAGGTTACCATCAAAACATGTCACAAAGCATAGGGTATGTCCACCTCACGGTGGGCTACCTCCACATGTATATTTCTATTGCAAAAGAACATATGAAATCTAAAATCTAAAACATCAAAGATATTAGAAATGATGGAGATGGAACAATATATATATAATTAAATATATATATATTTCAGACCTTGGTATGGTATGGTATGGTACCACCAGGACAACTGCCGTTGCAGTTGCGTCCTGCATTGCCCAAAGCTGAGAGAGACCGAAATGGGTCCACCAATAAGTTGCACACCCGGAAAATGATAGGACAAGCTCCCACAGCGACATGATCCAAGTCTTTCACTGGTCACCGTCTGTGTTAGCAAAAAGAGCCGTTTTGGTGTTGAAAAAACAATGTGAGAGATACAAACACACCTTCCGCTTTTCCTTCTTTGCTTTTTGCCTCTCATGTCAAAAGCATGTTAGGTAATAACTAAATGACGCAAAGCCTGTGAATACAAGCTGCAACAAATTTCGAAAGTTTGTCGAACCTATCATCATTCTGCACTGTATCAGTGGAAAAAATAAATTCTAAAAATGCTTGTCCACACCATCTGGGTGGAACCCTTGCTGCTTCTGCACTCAGAACATTATAGCACTCTTCGATGCATCAACAAGCACACAGTGCATGTTCCACAGTGGCATCTTGTTCACCACATTTGTAAAAAATAGTCAAAGGAAAAAGCTGAGACCCAAATAGCGGCAAGGGCCATCTTCCAGAAATTCGTAAAATGCCCCAACATCTAGGAGCCAGCCACGCCTTGCCAATGACGCGTAAACCATCAGAAGACAGCAGTGACTTCCAGTCAAAGGGAAAAACAGACCTTTGCATGAATACGATCAACTTCCTTGCACAGAGGCAACAATATCATCTTGCGATACTTGTGCAATATTCTTTTGCGCAGGATTGGTGCATACCATGCTGCCTGAAGCTCCTGCGATGTGAAAAGGCCACACTCTGCAATGCTCTTTGGTTCCCATGGCCAACCCAAACTTCCAAGCAAATTTCCAACCTGGACCCACCAAGTGGTAACCTGATACGGAGAGAGCGGTTTCTGCATTTCCCGCAATGGGTGACTGGGAGGCAATAAATATAAACGAGCGACATTGCCAAAACTTCCAACGTCATTTTGAGACCCAACCCAAACTGAGTTCCCACCCGCACTGTGCCCGCAAGAGAGCATGCCGGATTTCAACTTGATCACGTACCCCCAACAGCATCTTTCCCCAATTCCACTGCAAGCGGTTAAGCTTGTGGTATGCGCCAGGGGCCAAACAAAGAAAAGGTGCCAAGTGCATGAGCTTGCTGACAATCCTCGTTTCTGTTTGTGCCGCCAAAAATCAGGCAAGGAAAACCCCCGGGATTGGCAGCATAAAGAAACGAAACAAAGGTTTCCCATCCACGCTTCAATGCCCAGCGAAGTAAAGGTGCAAAAGAAAGCTGAGAACCAACCAAAACACCCAAAATCAACTTTTCCTGAACAATATCGCAATCCAACCCTTCAGTTTGGACCGGCGGGCAATCAAACAATGGCAAGCAGGACGTTTTTGCAGGGCCGTAGTGAAATTGACTCTTTGTTTGTTTTGCAAAAATAGAACAAGCACTTGTGTTGGTTTTGTTGACTATTGCTGCCACATCTCCTTGGGAGGCGCAAGGGACAATGGCATCATCCACATACTGAAAGCTATGGAACCTCCCCGTTCCCATTTCTCTACCACTGCAGTCCTGTCATTGTGTTTTGTCCTGTCATTGTGTTTTGCAAATCCTCGCAGAACCTCCGATATATCATATTGAGTTTCCTTCTTCACAGGTGCAGCCAGGCAATCCTGTATAAAACTGATAGCCGGCTGAAGTGCCTGTACTGGGGATGCCCTGGAAACAAAGTCAAGTGCATGTCTAACTCTCAGTGTTGTTTGAAAAACTTCCGAGGCAAGTGGGGGCACTGTCACACAAGATACACAAGTACCACGTGGCACTTGCTCTTGGACCGCTTCTGAAAGCCATTTCATTTTTCAACATACTGATGAAAACGTGCACACTGAATCTTTGACCCTGCGCTGTGCCACATCCTAAAGAAAACACCTGTGACAAGAGCCCATGAAGCTGAACACATTGCCTATCTGCTTCCAGGATAGCATCCAGATGCAGTCAGCTTTCCAAACTCAATCCGGCTTCCATACAAGCCAGCTTCATGCAATCCAAAGGGGCCATGTCAAAAGCCCACTTTAAATCCAATGTGACAAGAAAAGTTGAAATGCCGAAATACTTCCGGGCTTGTGCCAGCACCACAACCGCCAAAACTAGAAGAACCGCACCTGAAACACCACCTAGCTGACATGGCCCTGCAAAAACCTCCAACTGCCCTCTTTTCCGCTGAATCCAAAGAGTATCAATTACATGTGCCATGTCGATCACAAACTAGTGAGACAGGGCGAAGACACCTGATTGAGCGCACCACTGACGGCCCTGCCTTGCGCAGATGTACAAACTGCCGCAGGGATCAGAGAGAGGAGGTCAATCCCACATGTAGGGCCAAATTTGCCAAACCCAAAGTTGCTGTGAGCATGTGTAAATTGTGGGATGTAACGACAGCAACAGTGATTTTCAAGCATTTCTTATACTTTTTGATTTTTGACAGGCATGAGTCCAAGTCCCGCAGACTATAAAATCCTTCAGAGAGGTTGGACTCTGGTATGCCAAAGCCTTGGATTCGGAATTGCCTGACCTGCTGTCGACAACCCTGTCTAAATTCCTTCGTCCTGAGGGAAAACGCTGGCAGCCCTCCCCATCATATCGTCTACAAGTGCCTCAATCATGCCCGCGTCTGAGAGTGGAAAGCCTTGGCAATCCAACAAATTTATATCAAAGGCGTCCGCTTTCGCAAAGAAACGCGTGAGAAATTGTTCCGCCGCCCCCGGGTCGGTTTTTTGTAGATTGAAATACTTATCAACTGCCTTCCCAGTTAGATACTTATAAGTTCTTCATGAACACCTTCTGAATGATTTGCCACCGATACTTGGCCCTGAGTTTTCTGCACTTGCACCAGCCTCCCTTGGTACCAAAATTAAACCAATGACCGTTCCTGAGAAGTGAGTTGGGCAATCAAAATCTAGCACCTTAAGGCCCGCATTGAGAATCACTGCTTCAATCTGAGCATCAGCCTTCGATTGTTTGCAATGAACACATGTGCAACTTAGATTGTGCTGCACTACACTCCTGAGGTGAACACTAGCATCGCCTGCTAAAACTATGGAGCAACCAGGGAACTTCTTTCTGACTTCGTGGAAAGTCTTTATGATCCAGGACCATGTGTCAAGCTCACCACCTGGCGCAGCATAGAATCCACAAAGAAGAAAACTTCGACCTTCCCTCCCCGGCCCAAAAAAACATTGTAGCCAAGCCAGAACACCCTGTCAGTTGAGAAATCATCTAAGGGCACAAGCAAAGGCTCCATCTCTACTGCGCATAACAGTCCAACTGTGTCCCATTGTGTGGATCTGGGCCCCAGGAAACAAAAGCCCAAAATTTGGGGCAAAATGGTTCCAGGCGGAAGTCTTGCGCCAGGCAAGAAAAGGACCTGAATGTCTCTAGCCTTAGCTGCACCTGTGATAGCCCACAACCTCCATTCCAGCAGGGTGTTGTAGTCCAGATCGGCCGGGGTTGAGAGGGATCCGATTGTGAGACAGCAGTGTTCACCCGAGCTTCGTGGATTGGGGTGCCGCCTGCATATGGACTGGTAAGCTGTAAGTGGCTCAACTGCAGATGGCTGCAAGCCAAGTGCTGCTACCATGGATTTCAGAACCTGTTGGGGAACAGGGCTAGATTCAACAAATCTGCTGCAGATTCGTGCACCCTTGTTGATCCAGAGGCAACCATGCTGGGTGCCAGCAATAGCAACGTTCGGACACCCTTGAGAAACGCGAGTTTTTCCAACCGCTTAGGGTTGGATTGTAACCATAGCGAAAAAAGCCGCCTGAAGAAGTCCATTGAACTTTACCAGCTAAAAGTGACACAGAATGCTACCTGCTTGATTTAGTAATTGAAGTAAAACATCACAAATCATCACCTCCTAGCAATGCAAGCAGTTCAAATGAAACAACGCCAATTGGGAAAAGGTACACCAGCAACCCCACAAAAGGAAAAAGCACAGTGCCCACAAGGCTCAAAGACAATATAGTAGGACAAGCCCACAAAGTCAAACGATGGGAGAAACACCCCCTTGTCACTTGTGACTTTTCCACAAGCTCATTCGATCCACGCTTCCAATGAACCTGCTTTGCAGCAAAACAGATTGCCGAAAATGAAAACCTACGCGCGTCCAACAGCCAGTTGAAACTGCTGCAAATGGAATTACCAATTAAAGCGGGGGAGGCCAGGAGCCTATCAGGCACCTGCATTCTGTACCAGGAACAAATCTCTGATGCACTTCCCTGGAAATGCCTGTTCAGTCGAAACCTTCCTCTTGACAGCCTGGGCGAAAGGGTTGACCTTGACCACTGGCCCGCATAGAGCTAAAAAGGCCTCAACATGCTGCGCAATGATGCTACACCGGCCCTTTCAGACCACCAGACCTTGCTTGAGATTACCCTGCATTGTCAACTTCTTTTCCGGGACCTTCTGGAAAAGGATCTGGAGCGATGGCTTGATACGATCTCCTCCCATGATGGCATAAGGCAATGGGGTGTTAGCTGGGATAGCCACATGCTTATCCTGAGGCAGCACCACCACACCCATTTTCTTGGCCAAATCGTGTAAACCAGCTTCACTGGTCAGCACGGGGTGGAAAGTCACAATCAAGGCTTCCCAGTAGCCAACACCCAAAGCTTTGATGGTCTGAAGAAAATCATTCTTGGCCCTGTCAAACTCCTTGGCCGTTTTCATCTTGAACTCCTTTGCTACATAATCAGTGACGCTGAGCTGTCCTGTCAAAAAGGGAGCTGCGGTCTTTGGGGGTCTCGTGGTGCTGCAGGCCTTGAGCCTTTTGGACGCACCTGATTCTTCATCCTATTCTTCTTTCTGCGAGGATCTTCTGTTGAGCGGCCCACTCGTCCGTCAACTCATCTGCCCATTTCTGGTATTCTTCCATGTCAATCTCCCTTGCCCAACGAGCACCTTCAACTAGCATCTTGGTTTCTGCCTCATCGATCTCCTTTGCCCACACCTCACCCTCCCAGATCTTCAGAATCTCAGACAGTGCCTTGGCTGCCATGTGTGCCTGGGAAAGATGGATCGACAGGGCAATCACGGTAGAGCTTCGCAAAGAGCTCCAGTGAAACAACGGGCCAAACTATATTTGTCTAATTTGAGCAAAAAACCCAAGACAAAGGTCACAACATTGCCTACTTTACAATTCCAGGAAGGTGAAGAAAAGGGAACAAAAATAAACACCAGTTAAAGGAAATACAAAGGCAGAGTATCCACTAAGAGCGCTCAACAACTTCACTGAGCGAGTCTTGGATCCCAAACGCCGCCATGTGAAAGCAACAAGCCTGAGCTGATCCAAAAACCAAACCAGCAGCAGAGGGCGTTGGAAGAGGAAAACAAAAAGCAGCAAGTTCGACAAAAGAAGAAAACAAGTCATAATTTAGCTGGACATTTGTTTGCCGTGATTGAAACTGCGGAGATGTCAGCCCACAAAGTCGCGACAGCTTGTTTGTTAAAAATAGCTGCAGATGCAAGGACGACTTGTCTCTCCTTAGCTTGACATGTATGAGCTGATCTTGACCTGCTAAGCTGTCAACACATGAACTATGGATCGCCCGAATCGCGACAAATTGCTTGTTAAAATGGCAGTCGTTGCAGAAACAATTTGAATAATTTGTCCCACCTTGCGTGACATTCGCCAGCAGGTCTTGAACTGCTGAGCTGTCAACCCCCAGGCTATGGATCGCCCCATGTCACGAAAAATTGCTTGTCAAAATGGCTACAGTTGCAAGAATGATTCGTCCCATCTAAGCGTGACATTCTGGAGCCGGTCTTGAACTGCTAAGCTGTCAACCACCAAATAATGGATCACCCCCGGTCACGACAAATTGTTTGTTAAAATGGCTGCAGGTGCAAGAAGGATTTGTCCCACCTTAGCGTGACATTCACCAGCTGGTCTTGAACTGCTGAGCTGTCAACCCCCAACTATGTATCACCCCAGGTTACGACAAATTGTTTGTTAAAATGGCTGCAGGTGCAAGAACGATTTGTCCTGCCACCTTAACCTGGCATCGCTTCCATGGGGTCTGGCAAGCTCGCAGGTCCCAGCTGGAAGGCAGCTTCTTCAGCTGGACGATTGAGCCAATCCACTTGAGCCAAAATGGCTACAGAAAATCTCAAACCTTGCTGTGGTCGAGTTCATAATCCAATACCTCTGGTGAATTTTCCGCTCCAATCAAACGTGACACTCTTTCCGGCCAGCGGTTCCATAAGCAATACTTTTATATATATCCCCTGCAATGCAATTTTTACTAGACAAACCAGATATAGTTCTTTGCAACAACAAAAAACATCACCACAAATTGGTGATCAAATATCTATGTTTGTTGGTCATAATCTCATTGTGCTTGATATGTCCGTCCAGCTTTCAAAGATTAAAATTACCATTAGACGAACCATTTTTTTCACAGGTCAAAGTCCTACTTTGTGGCTTATCCCACTTAGTAAGTAAGCCAAATTTCCGGCCAAACGTGAGATAAGTAAGTATGGTAATCATCTTATAACTCGTCTTAGAACCCACTTACTAAGTAGGATGATGCATGTTTTAACGGCAAACATTAATGTGTATATAATTATATATATACATACACCCCATGGATCCAAGTACCTTCTTAGGAAGTGTTTTGCGCATGATTAAGGAGGTTAAGTACCTTCTCAGACAGTGTTTGGATCCATAACTATGCCATAGGGATATATAACATTATGTAATCCCGTAATCCCATTAAAGCAGCATGCTTCAATGTAGTTTTCCCCATGGTTGTGGTGATTGTTCACTCCCAAAAGCCAACCTTTGACTTGGCAATGCCCAAGATAGCGAAGACCTGTGCGCTAGGTACGATCTGGCTACATTCTGCAGAAATTGGCCATGGCTATTAGTTATAACTCGGGATCTCAATGCGATAAAATACATTCTATAAATGGGGTTATAACTCCTATAACTAAGCTTATATATCATTAACAAAACCCAGTTATAACTGTTTGTGGGGCCATAAGTGTGGTTTTGTTTGAAAAAAAACATCCCCCGGTTCATGAAAATAGCACACACGCCCCAAACACCATCTCTGGTTTTATCTGTTCAACCAAGCAGTTGAAATCTGGTACATCTCTGGTTTTATCTTTTCAAAATATCCCATCGGTGTGGTCAAATGGAGGATCTAAAGTAGAAACAAGTGGAATACTCAACAACAAACATTTAGATGTAACTGTTTAACTATCCAAACAAGGGAATATATATAATTATATACATATAAGAAGAATCATCAGAACATGGTTGGGTTATAGTTACAATAGATTACAATGGGATTTGATGTTCTCCCCAGCAAACATGGTTATATCAGTTATATCATGCATGAAGATAGGTTATGGGGATCTGTGATTGAGTACCAACAATGTTATGCGGATCTAAATATGTTACTTAGAGCGGGAATATCATGGGGAAATCAACCATGCTGACGTTTCAATGATTTGGTGTAAGGAAACAATTGCAGCAACAACCAATATTTGAGGCTAGTCCCCATGCTTTCCTGTAGTTGTTTTCCTTAAACATATAAATGGACCATAATCTTTTCTTGCTGGCAAAAACTATGTTTTATATAGATTCGTCTCAAAAACTATTGGGAACTGAATCAATGAATAATCATGTTCCCCTTGAAATATCTTGAAATGGCAATTCTTGGGGGCATACTGGGCATACTGTATCCCTTGTGGTTTAATGGTGAATACATGTTTATATATATATAGTTTATGTACGGTTTACATGTAGCTACCACATAGCTGATCTGTGGAATATCACCAGCCATAGAAGGGTTATACCCACTACGGAACTTGATGATACTTTGGATTGGAGCATTTACCCTCTGGTAAACGTTTACATAACCATGGAAAATCACCATTGTTCATAGGTAAATCAACTATTTCGACTGTGCCATTTTCTATGTCGCAAACTGTTAGTCATTACCAGAGGGTAAATCACCATTATTTCACGATTAGCCATTAATAACCTCCATTAACCACCATTAACCTCCATTAACCACCAATAACCACCATTAATGACATCATCATGAGTCCCAATGGAAGTGTAAGGTTTCACACCGAGCCGCTCCGCTCCGTCGGAAAAATGGGACTAGACATAAGAAAAAACTGCCCGCCCCAGCACTAAGTGATGGGTTGAAAATAGGGTATCCCCGATTCCCATGGATTAACTGGTTGGTGGTTGACCTGCTTCTCTGAAAAATATAAGAACTCGTCAGTTGGGATGATGACGTTCCCAAGATGATGGGAAAAATAATCCACATGTTCCAAACCACCAACCAGATTATCATCATGTTTCTTCTGTAAGTCCTCATTTGGGAGCTATGTTTTTTCTACACGGCATTTTGAGAGACATCCAAATGCTGGTTTCCATAAATGGGGCACCCCTAGTTATCATCCATTTCAATTTCGGATTTTCCCTTACAAACCATGTTGGGGTAGCTCCATTTATGGAAACCCCCAAATGGTGAATCAAAAACCTTTGATCCACCCATCTGCCTGTTGGCTGATGACTTTCCGACCGGAGTCACCAGGCGGGATGGGACAAAAACTCGATCTTCACACAGTAAAAATGGGCCGCTTGTTCGTTGCTCCACATCAGAAGCGACAGACGTGGTGAAGTGAACTTGGTCACGTTGTTTGTAGAATTCTTTGAACCAAGTGGATGCTATGATCAAGTTTGGTCCTGAACATTTCAAAGCATGCGCAACGACCATTGGACAACAATCTACATCCAACGTGGAAGACCTCCGCACAGCATGTCGATCTGATGTTTGCACCATCTTGACCTGCAATTCCTCTGACCACTGAGTGGTTTCGACACACCTTGGAAAAACCAGGCCGTATTCGACCTTGGTATCATACTGTGACCTTGACAAATACATATGTATACATGCTCATGATGGCCTATAATTGTACTGATAATATCTTGCAATATCTTATAATATCTTAGAATCGGATAGTGAAATATCTCAGCTAATGATTCATAATTGTTTCATGTTGTTGATTCCATGCTAAAAGCTGACAACATGAAAGGCACATGTGGAGTTTACCGGTCTAATCACCCAACGGCTAAACTCTATGTGTAAAAATACAATCCTTCCAATATACCATGGTACATTTACCGGTCAATCTTAGTAAACAAACAAACTTGGAGCATATGGGATATCACATGGCTGAATTACATGTGTATATATATAATTGAGATCGGAAAGAATCATATCTAATGGGATCGGCATGAAACATTGCAAGACTTCTGATGCACAAACAACTCAACAAAGAAACAACAACATTTATCCCGCTTAAACCAATTGTAAGCCAGGAATATGTTGTGAAAAGTGTTGTTTTGTTCCTTGGGAACTACCCTTGTATCACTAGTGCCGAGAACACTCATGGCTAAGCTTGAATACCCTGCCCTCGTTTTTGTTGGTGAGTTGTTTTGCCCATCCAAAGTGGCAAAAAAAAAAGAACAACAATGGTTAATGGTTACCTAGCAACCCACAAAGGTTAGTCAAATGAAAGGCTTAGAGAGGTTTAGGATTAGAAAATACCACTTAAGTTGGTCCAAAATGATACTGCCATGAAGTCGCCATACCCTTTTTGGGTTATCCGGTCCAAAATCTCATACGATGAATCATTATATATGAGATTATATAAGCGCTTGATCATATATTCCCAAAATATCCCCGTACATGCATAAAATATCATAAAGTGTGGGTCTTATGTAATTTTTGGGATCTAGAACCTATTTGAAACATTCATAATATACTGGTTAGTGAATGGGGATTCAAGCCCCGAAGCCATCATCAACCTGCTTGGATTCAATGTACCCAAAAATGGATGTTTTTTTTTTAGCCAGGGAAAATCCATCTATCAATGGATGAGAACTGGGAGTAGCCCTATTTCAGGAAATTACCAGATTTGAAAGGTTTTTGTTGGGTAAGGCTTATGTCATTATACTTGTAGTGCTACATAGTGGGACCATACCAAGCAGGTATCAATTCAGAACAGCAAACTAAAAAGTACCAAGACAACTCATACATGCCGAACCCCAAAAAAGAAAAGAGGTTCGGTTCAATGTGTCATTGATTTACTAGGAATTCAATCAAGTCCACCCCTTTTGGGTGGATGATAACCCAACCCATAAAATTCCCTTCATGGGTCAACATCATCCAAAAGTATGTCTGGGAAGCAAAACCCCGAAAACATCATCAGCCAACCGTCATGTTTCAACATGTTGCAGCTATATGCCCGTCTGGTATAAACATGTATAAACTATAAACCATCAAAAACCATCATAAACCATCAAAAACCATCAAAAACCATCACAAACCATCACAAACCATCATAAACTCGTCATAAACCATCATAAACCCATCATAAACCATCATAAACCATCATAAACCCATAATAAACCCATAATAAACCCATAATTTTGATGCTTAAATCATGTTAAATCCCCAGAAAAAATCCCGCGCCAAGAAACGTCGGAGGCATCGCTCTTCTGTCGCTCGCGACGTTTTTGCAGCTTCGCCTTTTCTTCCTGGGCTTGCGAAATGGGAAAACGATGGAAAATCCATGGAAGAAATGCGTTTTTTTAATGGGAAAACTCATACGGAGACTGTATGCTGGAAGTTATATGAGTTTACAGATTTAGACGAGTTACAACATGTATATAAACCTTCTATAACATGTCTATAACCTGCTTGCAAGTATGTAAAGTGTCATAACATTTGATAAGTAATTTGTA
>Ga0126342_10008066_pt1:0-17500 | contig 18836 bp, 18 predicted proteins | sample Cyp1metagenome_FD_92528 | JGI IMG/M metagenome (GOLD analysis project Ga0126342, IMG submission 92528) | Coral microbial communities from Lord Howe Island, Old Settlement Bay, Australia - Cyphastrea 1 metagenome | ecosystem: Host-associated > Invertebrates > Cnidaria > Coral ...
ATAATGGGATTATATGGTTATTAACCATTATATGGTTATTATATGGATATAAATGATGGTAATATTTGATTATAATATATGGATGATGGTTATAATGGGATTATATGCTTATTATAATGTGGGCCCCCCCCAGTGATGTGAATGTTGGTTTAGATTCGCCCCAGTAACTATAGACTATAGTTATTTACGTACCATAAACATCCATAAACCATAGTGAAATTGGAGTTATGTTCACCAACTTAGCTATCGTTTGGGGGCCCAACTTTGTATAAATGGATGATAAAATGGGGTACCCACCATTTTACAGAAAACCCCAACTTCTTTGAGTTCGAAGTATTCACTGGGGGAAACATCCTGCAGTCAAACTTCGTGGGACAAGAAAAATGCGAATCTCAATGGTCACCGTCATTCAGCCCCCCAAAAAAACAACATCCCAACGCTTTTTCTGTCTCAATGCAGTTCGACCCCCAGCAACGCAGCTTGCCTTTTCGCTCCTGTTGGAAGATCACGGAGGTCTGTCATTGGACCATCCTTTGTCTTTTCGCCCTGTCTCGTTCGATTGAGTTGTTCAGGGACTCGCGGTAAATATCACCCAAGTTTGATGTGGAGCGATAGTTTCCCTATCGAATATCGATAATTTAATATCACCCATCTACTGCTCATATTCTTTGGTTCCATCTCCCATCACAATTTTGATTGATGGTAGTCCCATCAAACAGCACCTCTACATTGGTTCAATCACCATGTTTATGGCAAATTTCCTCATGAAACCACAACACGCGTTGAATCGATCCATCCAATTCATGACAATCCACAGAAATCTATAGAAATCTATAGAAATCTATAGAATTTCCATTTTAACTGGTCAAATCACTGTTTTTTCTTGCTTCAATCACCATGTTTTCATTGCTTGAATCACCTGCCAGCCCTCAGGAGCGCCAGGCTGCTAAGCCCTGCCCCCCCAAAGTGGTCATGGTGAAGCCGGGACCTGCGGGACCAGTGATGGTTGGCGTTATCATCTAACCAACTATAGATTATATCAATGGCCATTTCAGGCCTATGTAAGGGAATATCCCCACAAAATATGGCCTGAAAAATGGTACTAACGTACCTCCATTTTAGGATCCTGGAATTCCCATTGATCATATTACGTATCTATCAACTATGGATTATCCATCTATAATATCTACCGTTATGTATATCTCTAGAAAATATCTAGCTAGTTATCGTGATTATAAATGTTTATAGTCTAGAGTTTGATGATTGTTAGTTTATTCCTGGGGGGGTATTTTATCTAATTGAACTATAGAGAGAGAGAGAGAACTGATAAACCATGAAAGTGTTTGTATGACTTATGCATTGAAACAACCCCCCAGGACTTGAAGACTTATAGACACTTATAGACACTTATAGACCATGTATGAACTATAGATATAAACCCCCCTAATAAACTCTACCAGCCTATGGGAAACTGATGATAAACCATGATTTTTTACCGATGGTTTTCAAAAGTCCAGACAAAGCCAAAAAACATTGGATTTGACAATGAAAAATTGTGGTTTTACTATCAAGGGTTGGGATTTAAGATGATAAACAACGGGTGATAAACAACTCACGAACAGCTATGGAAATTCATGGTGTTCCAAATGATTTACAAATGGCGGATGTTCCATATCTATGTCACTTTGCTGAGGGTATAGTAACCCCCCCCAAAAAAAAAAATAGTCAAATACGATTCAAAGAAAGTGGAACAAGAAACTAAATTCTATCTTTTTGGGTTGCTACTGTATAATATGATATGATTCAACATTGCTCCAAGAACTATATGGATTTCAATGGTACAACTGCAATCCCATACGTGGCCTGCGGGCACGCACAGTTCCTTGGGCGGCACAAGCATCTTGCCATAGCTGATTCCCATCTCTGCCTCGAAAAAGGACCTGGTCGCGACGAAGCACGGTGACTTTTAGAAGGAGCGAAGCAATTGAGCAGCGGCTGCGATCCACCCCTGTTGGTTGATGATTATGAGGGATTATACTACCCTTCATGTATTGGTTGTTTTTTTTAATCCAAGAATCGGGAATCCCGTTCTTAACCAACCAGTATAATGGATGTCAGCGGTACGTCCAAAGGGACCAAGCCATCCATCTATGTCGATGTTCCTTTTCTGAACCATGGATCTACCCGGCCCCAGTAGACATACAAAAAAATGGTGGAAAACCCATAAATTTCCCTAGAAAAAGGATCTGCAAATAGTGGATCTTCCACATCGAACTGTTAGTTTGATCTATCTTTCCATCAATGTCACGTTCTTTATATTTATCAGTTTCTTTCTGTCCATATTGATTGACCTGTTCAACAGCTACCCACCCATCCTGTGTATCCTATCAATCCTATCTATCTATCCTATCTGACCTGTCTATCCTATCAATTTAACCCAATCCGATCCAATCCAATCTAATCTATCTAATCTATCCTGTCTGTCTATCTATTCTAATCTAACCTAAGCTAAGCTAAGCTCATCTAATCTAATTTAATCTATATATATCTATATGATCTATCTCATCTAATCTATTCTGATCCGATCTAATCTAATCTCATTTGGTCTAATCTCATCTAGTCTCATCTATCTATCTAATCTATCGAATCAATCAATCAATCAATCTAGCTATCTATGGAGGAAACAAAGCATCACATATGCAGCTATCCAACCCTCAACGAAAGGCCTCGCTCCACATGATCCAAGACACATCAACTCATCTTTCACAAGCTTCGGAAGGGCCAAGCGCCTGAGTTCCGGAAGGGGCATGAAAAAACATGTCACGGGCATATGGAGGTTTCCTAAGTCATGGAGGTCCCCAATAGCTGGATGGTTTACATGGAAAATCCCAATCTGAAATGCCATCTATAAATGGATGATAAAATGGGATACCCCTATTTTAGGAAACATCCATATAAAGCCAGCCGATTGCTGATCAAACGTCAGAGCTCATTCAGTGGATGGTCGTACACCTCGGTGGAGGTGTCTTTCTCCCTGATTTCAGTGAACTTTCATCTTTTCCCATGCCAGTCCTGCAGCAACTCTTGCAGTCCTCCACCCAAGATGAATAACTTGGTATCTACCGATCGTCGCAGCTATCTCTGTGGTGTCTCTGTGAGAGCTCCCTTCGATGCATGTCAGGTATGGGTTGTGTCTAAATGACCGTGGAAACCTCTTCATGTTTGCCCAGCGGTTCCTAAAAAATAGCATTGATGCTTTATGCGGCTCATATCATCATTGGCTACAACATGACATGCAAATTGAGCCGTATACGTTGAGCCAATCATCAATCCCATATCCCCGTTTCTGAACGTGGCTCAAAAATGGTGCTCGGACCCAACGACCCAACATGGACCCAACAAAATCGCTCATTTCTAGCAATGACTATAAGCCAATGTTGGTAATTTGGAAGCCTGGTGCCACGTTCCCAGGTTCCTCCAAAGCCTTTTTAAGCCTCACCCCTTTTCGCTGAGCGTCTCCCAACGTCGATCTCTGGCGTTGGCCCAGGCGTGCCGAAGATCTACCAGGTTCTCTAGCCCCTCTTGTTGAAAAATGGCCCAAGCCTCCTGCGACATCGGATTTCCATAGGTCCATGGCCTTTTTTGCTACTGCTTTGACATGTGTACATCTATATACATGTTTACATATATATATATATATATATATTATTTATTATTATTATTATCATTATTATTATTATCATTATTATTATTACTATTATTATTATTACTATTATTATTGTTATTATTATTATGTTTATTATTATGATGTTTATTATCATTATTATTATATAACTATAGCATGGAAACACATCATATACTGTTAAGTATTATATATACTCTCTGTCAAAGGACCCTTGGTTAGCCAAAAAAAACACGCAAACATTGCAAAACGATGTTGGTTCCTGGGTGCTTGTTATTCTGTTTCCATTTAGGTGCTTCTTAGTCCTTTTTGCGCCGTTTTCTGATGTCGTTACATGCCTAGCTTGATTTCAACATACGAAAAAAAAAAAACAGGATGGTGCTTGGTTTCTTTGGCGGAGTGTGCCCTCTGGTAATTTAACATAGCTATTGAAAATCACCATTTATAGTGGATTTACCCATTAAAAATGGTGATTTTCCATAGCTATGTTAAATTACCAGAGGGTATACATGATGAATATCTATGTGGATGTATTTTAATGGCTCACCAACTTGAACTAAGGCTTAACTAGGGGATAGTTGCCCATACCTATCCCAGCAGTTGGAGTGACGTCGTGCAGTAATGTCCTTATAATATGCATATGATGTTGCGATGTGAACAGCCCTTTAATACATCATCCTACAAACCTCTTTCAAACCATATTTCATTAAAATATATTAAATATATATCAAAATATCTCCATTATTTCCATTTACAGTACCATGTCTCATCCTTAAACCCAAGGTAAAAATGCCATGTTTCATAGTTTTTCATAGATTTTCCATAGCCATAGCCTCACCATCCCCGCCTCGGTCTGGTTTCGGGAGATGCTGAGCTTCCGCAGCACCTCCAATGACGAGGCACCCAATTGCGCCATGACTTCCGAGCCGCTGGAGCCAGGGCAGGAAATCCCAGCGTTTTGGAAGGTTCAGGCGAAAAAAATGGAAAGATCTCCAGAAAACCATAGGGTTTTACATGTTTGGACACGTAATTTGTTACATCGTTTTTATCCTCTGGTAAACTAACAGTTCGCTATTGAAAATGGCCATAGAAGTAGTGGATTTTCCCATTAAAAATGGTGGATCTTTCCAGTTCGCTATGTTAAATTACCAGGCCGGGTACATCGTTTTTCACATGTTTTGACCTTGAAACCTCGGAATTGGGGGAAGCAAATCCGACCATACTCCGGGACTCAACGAACACGCGGAACTGAAGTTTTACCGGTCAACGGGCACGAAACGAAACGTACGACTTGACCATCCTGCTTTTACAATATCCAAGCATATGTATATGTACATATATATATATATGTATATATATGTATATATATATTTGCCACGGCTATATTGTGGGATCTGAAAGGTCTTTGTTTGGATTAAACAACATCCTTTTTTTGGAGTTGGTTCCCAATGGGTCGACAATTGCGCCCTACCCCCCATGTCAGTGGCTTTGTTTGGGGGTATGTTTAATATTGGCGGGAAGGGAGTTTATATATACATATTATACATATTATACATATTATACATATTATACATGTTATACATATTATACATATTATACATATTATACATATTGTATTATTTATTTTATTATATATTATATATTATATTAAATCATATATTATGTCATATATTATATCATATATTATATCATATATTATATCAAAAATATTTCATATATTATGTTATATATTATATCATATATTATATCATATTATGTTATATATTATATTATAATATATATATATGTTATACCTCCGACAGAAATGAAAGAACGAGATTGTCTTTTTTGGTGTCACTGATCGTCGCGCTCCGGGTGGTCTCCACTGTCACCGTGCCTGAACAGGGGAGTGGAGAGGATGAAAGCCTGTCAGTATGGAAAAATGATGTGTATGTATATATATATAGAGTATATATACAGACATATACTGGTTGGTGGATTCAACTCCTCTGAAAAATATTAGTCAATGGGAAGGATTATCCCATAGAAATGTGTGAAACCACCAACCAGTATAATTCTAAATGCTTGGAGTCAAATACATATTATGGTTAATCAAAAATATCAGACTATAAAGAGACTATTCACATATACACAATACTAGTAATATTAATAATAATAGTAATATTAAAAGCAATAGTAACAATGACAACAATACGAACAATCATAAGAAGAATAGAAACAATAATACGTTAATAGCCGTGAAGATAATAGTAATAATGCCATCGAAAATACTGATATTGTAATTTATATATATATACACATATTATATGTGTGTGAAATTCTCTGACCAAATAAGTGGTCTTGGACCCTGCCCGTTTTAGCAGGGTGCATAAGCTGGATTTGTGCAGCTCGAGCATTGATGGGTCACAGAAAATCTCGATCACCAAAAATGGGGAATGACATATCTTTCCTATTCACACCGTACATTGCGATGGCCTTCTCCACAGGCGTTCACAAAGTGTCCAGCTGCACTGCTCACACCTTCCACGCGCCCCATCTCAGCATCCATTAGGCGACCAGTAGTGTTTCAGCCTGCGGGGTAGCTGAGGGAATACGTAGGAGAACACCGATTATCACCTTCCCCGAATTTCTCTGCCGAACAAATGCAAACCAAGCAATCAACAAACCAACACAGAAAATGCTGAAAATATGCCTGCCTCTCGGCTGCTTGCGCAGCAGACAACATTGAAAGTTCACTTCAAAGTCCGTCCGGAAACTGCCACTCTCTCCATCATCCAGAAAAATTGGAGCTGAAAACCTTGCGCCACCATCTATGTTTTGGTTCCACTGGTGATGCAGCCGGCAGCACATAAGGGCACCACTCTACCAGCTGCAGCACTCCACTGCTGCTTGGGCATCTTAAAAAGCTCCTCAAGCCACCTCAGGGTGATTGCTGATCATTGGAACATTGAGATCTGGGAATATCACATGATTCATCGGAGGGAACATCAATGATATAGGAACCATTAGGATTCCACCATTGGAATATTAGGATCCTGTGAAGTGTCCGTCAGTGGAATCTTTTTGGGGGAAATGACGAGACAGCAGGAGCCAAAGACCAATTGGCAGGGGAGCAGCAACAACACGAGATACACATCCGTAGTGACAGTCAATTCAATGGGGCTACCTGTGTCCTCTGAATAGTCACAGAACAGCTTCATGTTCACCGGATTTCACCTGCCTTTCTCCAGGCGGATGTTTTTGGGTCATGTCCAAAACTGGGGACCAAAATCGTATTTTTGGATAGGGAAAATGATCACAAACAAGCTGATTTTAGGGATGCCCTATTTCTAGAGAAAACAATGCATGCCACGGGTCATCTATAAATTTGATGACGGTCCCCTTTATGGAAAAATCATCCAAGTATTGCGGCACATGGCGATGGCTCCGGCCTCAAGATCAGTTGCGCATTGATTTCAGCGCATTGCTGCGGCTGCAGGGCAAAGGTGCAGGGAACGCCATCTGCATGTCCTCGGCAACTGAACAAAGCTGCTAAATCCATGATCCATGGATTGGTTAAAGGGAATATTTGGGGCTTCCTCTGAATTTTCTCATCATCCAATTCTGCGACAAGATGAGTGCAGCTAAAGGGCTTGGAAGTCTTCAGTCTTCTAAACCCAAATGACAAGCTGTTTAGCTGTTGATGTGCATACCACTATACAATTACCTTCCTTTCGAAATAGATCAGTCAACATACGTGTTCACCATTGAAAACTATTCCCAGTAGATTCCCTATTGACCAATTGGAAAATCAAAAAAGCATTGACTCAGCAAATGCCAAGATACTCAAAGGATTTTGATCAACAATTCTCGAAGTTTTATGAGCAGCCGAGCGCATACAGCTGCTATCTGCTGCTTCACTCTGTGGCAGCAGAAAAATCAAGGCACCGTTATCCTCAACTCAGCAAGTTATGGCCCAAAAAACACGGGGAAACAATGATAAACCATAATAAGGTACTTTATGACAAACCTGGATGACTATGGTGAGATTTAAGAGAAGGCCCTGGGAACATCCATTTGAGCTCTTTCGAGTTCTCAAAACCACAAGCACTCTTTAAACGACCTCCGCCCACCGGCCCCATGATCCAACGTCCGAAACCCAAGGGGCGGTGAGTTGTAGAAGTGGATGGACCAACGTCACAAAGCGCAAGGACTTGCGGGTCTCCATAACGCCTGGACTAAACACCAGTTGAGTATTGGATCTCATTTCGGGGTGCCTCATTTTTTTTGATGAGGATGGGATTACTACTTCGTAGGGGCAGGAGTTGATGAAAAATGGTCCTAGAATACACTGAGTCAGGGATATGATGCAGAGAATGGTCTAGATGGTAGGAGGTGGATGTCACCCTTCCCCTTATTCGAATTTCCACTTGTAAGGTAGTTTCCCAGGCACAAATTGCAAGGACTTCCAACTTCCAACCCAACTCATTTCGAACTTAGGGTGAGATTGCGGTCAAAAGTAACTATATACCTGGGCCTGGTTCCATGCTCACCAACTTGGCAATCAAAGATGATTGGCTGGAAAATCCATTTGTAGATCGACAGTACCTTGAAAATGGGCATGTCAGGGACCTGTTTCTCTGTAAATGGAACTTTGGCTTTTGCAGGCTCTCGGCTCTCGGAACCCCAAAAAAAAATGTGTAAGGTTGCTTCTACAAGACTTTCACCCCACAGCATCCAAATACAACACACCTCCACAACATGTGACAACTTCCCCTCTCCGGCCTTCTTCCATGGCCTCCAAAATGTCGCTGTCAGATTCCCCATCAGGACCCTTCTCAGCACAGACGTGAAAAATGACGCTTTGAACCCGGGCGTTGTCGCCATTCTCCTCGACCGAAGATATCACGGTGCGCAAGACGTGCTCGTCGCCGAGGTCCTCTTGGTCGTGCTTCAGCTTAAACAAAGCCTGACATGGAGGGTTATGGTAGATATAACATGATATATCTATAGTCAATGGGGCTTGTAATTTTAATGGCTTATAAACCAACTCATAACTGGTGGGCCCCTGACATCAATGGTGAATGCATGGAATTTCATGGAATTTACACTGGGCCAAATGGTGTTTCTAAGTCATCCTCAAGGGGAGCACATTCAATGCTTCAGGAAAGAAGATTTAGGCTTGGCTTTGGGGCAAGATTTGTCAATTGAAAAGTCAAATACACAACCCAGACTAGCTGCAAAAAAGGAGATTACCCCTCTTGTTCATCAACGAGAATGATAACAGCTCACCTGATGTGTTCAATTGAATAGTTTGGAGATGTTTGGAGATGTTGTACCAATGGTGGTGGCAGCTAGGTCGCTTTCACCCAAATCTGGGGGCTTTTGATCCTCCTTGCCTTCTCCATGGTAGCGCGCGAAGATTGCGTGTACGTTGGCTTCGCTTTCTCCGCGCCCGTCTTGGACGGTCCTCCGGTGGGGAGAAAAGATGGGAAAAGTCTCAGAGTGATCAACACAAATCAGAAAGATTAAAGATGTACCAAGTACCCGAATAGCATTTGTTGAATGTACCTGTTGATCAACTATTTTCACCCCGTTGAGTACCCTGCAAGGACTGTATGGATAGAACGTTGGTATTTTCTTTGCTGGAAACCACATCTGGCCGCCTGGGACACCGAATAAATCCCCAAGCTATATATGGGTGTTTCTCAAATTAAGGTGCCCTTTATCACCATTGGTATCCCGACTTAAAAACCCAGAAATCACTTGGATGATACTTGGGGTCCATTTTCAGAAACGCCCATATACTTGCTTTACACTCCCATGGTTTATCATCAGTTTTTCTCCATGGAAAATGTATATCTTATCCAAATTTGCCAGCAGTTTATCCAGTTCTTTATGGGATATCCCATAAAAACCAGGATGTCACCAGACTTTTCAGCTTGCTCCTGAGCGAAGCGGCCCAGCCCATGAGGCAAAGATGGGCCAGCCACCCTTGGCGAGGTCATAGGTGAGCCTGACCCCAATGGCAAGGTGACTCACCCCTGGCGGAGATAAAATGGGAATTCATCCGGCCCAAAAAGTGGTGTGAAGGGTGTCTTTTTTTAGTGAAATTAAGATACATTAAGATGGAACATCATGTTGGATCCTCAATTGTTGGCTTTGACAAGGGTGGATCTCAACCACTAGAAACCACTTTTTAAGGGCTTATATGCTAACATTCACTGCCCTTGTATGATTGCAGGGTTTACTGAAATGGGGATGGTTGAATCTCTATGATGAAACATCTCCCACCCAAGTTGGTGTGAAGCACTGCTACTGCTCGCAAACAATTGGACCATGTTTGAAGTGCTGTGAAATTGGGATTGGACAATGTAGTTGTGAAATGATGGCAAATGGATGTTCACCCCAAAAAAACATATGGTATCATCGTAAGTTTTGACCAATAGCCTTCAATAGCCATATGGGATTGGGCTACATAGACGGAGAATCTGCTAATATCTGCTAATGTTCACTACTGAAGCTTCCATTTTGCGGGTCAGGTTTGACCCATTGTTCTGCCCTGTGCTCAGCATAAATCTGAGTGGCCCCACTGCAATGCCGTGGGGGTTCGGCTTCCATGCACCAGACACACCTGCCAACATCCATGGCTGGAGCATCATGGTTTCCACTCAAGGAGCATGGTCGCTTGCAGGAATCACAAATCCTAGAGTCAACAGCTGCAAGAATGCGCAAAACCAACAGGCAACAATGCCGGGAAAGAGTTTCCTCTTTGTCATCTGTCTGTAAACTTTCAAACATGTATGTATATGTGTATAGACCCATCTGCACAATGCTGCGATCAGTCATCCGGTCATCCTCCAGAGATCAATTCTAGACACAAGGTTGTAGACCGCCAAGCCAAGCCATGTCGCCATGTCGCAGTTCCTTCTTTTTCCGGGCCCTGCGGGCACGTAGCCGCGTAGCCCTGTCTGGGTTGAATTCAAAGGGGTCCTCCGCATGCACTGTACAGGGGGTCTGCACTTCTGGCACCACAAAGCTGCGGTCCCTGCGGAAAAACCCTGGCGAAACGACCCGTTGCGGTGCCAAGAAATGTACCATGCAGTGCCATGCCATAGTTCCAAGAGAATGGTGCGTTCAGCTTTGAGGTGGTAAAGACAAAGATGTTTACTGCTTTTTCATATCCAATTTACCCACTGAACCGCATGACGTGTTTCAAATCTGGTGCAACGCATCGTTGAAGAGACAATGATGGTTTTGTTGCAATTTCCAATGCTTACAATTGAATCATGGATCCATCAAAAAATGGGGTGCCAAATTTCCTCCATTGATATTGTCAACGGTATTTCCCAAGGTGATCAAGTGGGGGTATACCGTGTTCCTGAACAAACCCTCGTTAGAGTTGCTTCAGTCCCATATAGCGTTTGATGACGTAGAGCAAGAAAATGATTTAAGTGTATCTTTGACAATTCAAGTCATCATTACAAAAGAATATAGTATATGTTTGTTTGACTCTGGCACACTGAAGCTGCCAAGCACAGTGAATTCGTCAGCCAGCTCCCACCTGGTGGCCGTGCTGGGGCGTCAAAAGCAATGAATTGGCCATGCTCAGCAAAAGAAAGGAGCGTACTGTACATACATCGGCAATTCATCCATCATGCTCCTTAAAGTACATGGAGCGTACTGTACATACATGGATGATGGATGATGATTGGACATACTCCTTTAAAAACTGTCATCCATCATCCATCGGCAGTCTTTGCAAATGAGACGGGGCTCACCTCACAAGTTGCCATTCAGATCCCAAAAATCTTCTCGCTGACGCTGCGGACGTCTTTGCTCCATGCCTTCCCAAAGGTGCTAGGGTCCGGGCACCAGAGAGTAGACATAATGAGACTTTCGAGAAGAAAATCCAACCACATCAGCAAAACTGGCGAAAACTTGCTACACCGCAAGGCGCAAGCATGTGCAACTTGGAGGGCCTGTGGAAATCGTTGCTATCTTGTCCATAGACCCAGAAACCCATGAAATCATCGCTACTTGAAGGGATCATTCGAAACATTCCCAGCCCCCGCCAGCGCCTCACTGCCACACGGGCTTTCCGAGACCTTCTCGGCAAGAGCTTGGTCCAGTAACCTTGGCAGGACAGCCTCAGAGCCCTTGATTGGAACGTCAAAATGATGTCAAAAACTGTCTGTGCCAACATCGTTCAAACTCTTTGAGCCAGCATGGAAACTGCATTCTTAATCCAACTGCTAAATGTGTTTCATCTTTGGATAGTTGATCATGTTACTTACTTTGTTTCTTCAGTGTTCTGCGACTTCGTGCCCAAAGTACTCTTTCATCCACTTCTGCTGATGTGTTGATACTGATTCCCATTCAATTATGATAGCCCCGTTTGATCCGTTCAACAAACTACTCCCCATGAACCGCCAGGGATGAATTGGGTGTTTGCAAATATGTTCCCATCGAAATCGACATGCCGCAGTTTCTATAACTATAACCCATTGTAAGCCCAAATAGGAAAAATGCTACAGTAACCATTTTCAAATAACCTCAGATGAGTGGGTTATAGTCTAGCCCATAACAGTTTCTGTGTATTTGAAAATGCTCACTCATCTGAGTCAGAAACTGTTTGCAGGTCTGTACCATCACATCTCCAATCCACGTAATCATGACGCGCGTCACGTGAGAATCCACGTGCCGAAAGCCAACGGTCTCCTGCAGTTTCCCAACAGGGGCCATGGGATGAAGGCAAAATTGAGAGGAACCCATTCTGGGTCGATAAATAGTGATTATATAATAATGGTTACCCTGTGGTAAATCATCATAAATCGTCTAGAAATGGGCCATTTTCCATAGCTATGTTAAATAACCAGAGGGTAATAATGGCTAATCATGGTTATACTGGCTAGTAATCCTTTCTACTGGATGAATTATATAATATAATCCACCACTCTGAACACTTAGGCCATTTGGGGATGATTCCCCTTACTAGCACCTTGGCTGCGGTCAAAAATTGGGGTCAGAGCATCATTTACCCAACCCCTATCCCTAATGGTACACATACCTGTACCATACCGATCCATACCAATGGTTCTCAACCATGTTTTCCAACAACACCAATCCAGTGACAGTTGCAACCTCACACAGCCTTGCCGCGCCTGGATCAATGACTTCCTTGCCAGGAGAACTGCATTGAGGGATTCCAAGTAAACCACGAAATCCAAAGCAAATCAAAGACGAATAAAGAAGATCAAGTACTTTTGAGGGCAATGAGATGAGGCTCTTTCATGTTCTTTACTGATCAAATCTGGGCCAAGTTTCACCTTCATTTCATCTGCCAACTTCCACGCTTTGGCTTGTCTGGAATTCACCTGAGAAAGGGATTCGATAACCTCATCGATCCCTGCTGAGCCACATGAGATCTTCCGCTGCAAATGATCCGTGGCAGCCTTGGGCAGGACGAACTGCACCTGCGGCGATGGCTCACGGTCAAAGCAGAGATGGTTGAATCACGTGTAGTAATTGGGAAACCTTGGGAAGCGATACTTTCAAGGGGGGATATCGGATATCCACTTTTGACAGGTATACCCATATAAGCAAGTGGGTCAAAATTCTGATACCCGTCTGTTGACATCCACTGGTAAAGAATTCTTTTGACCGATAGTCATTACTGCATGATCTTGGATCCATCCCGTTTACTGAAGTACACCAACTGAGCGGATTTGAAGTCCCCAATTCTGAGCCTGGGACATCCGCAGTTTTGAAGGACAATATGGGTGGAATGGGGAGAGAAACTGAGTGCCTGTTTCGTTTCGAACGCGAGAGGAAGACACAAACAGAGAGACATCTAGAAACCCTATTCAAACGAAAGCGCTTGGTCAGTCATATCATATCTGCCGTTTTGTTGTTGACGCATTCGTCCTTTTTCATCAAAGGGGGATGGCGGCAGCATTGATGAAGGCTAATTATGGCTCCCAAATCTCCTCAGACGCCCGGCCCTCTCGGCCCACTCGGCGCCTGGATCTGAAGAGTGGAGGCCACGAACTGCTCGTACACTGTCCAGACACGACTTAGATAGAGCGGTTGGTCCCAGGTATCCAAAATGGCCACCATCCGTCCGATGCGCCGCAGGTTGCCCTCGAAAAGCTTCTCCAGATTATCACTACCATTGGCGGACTCCTCCACAATAAGCCTTTCCAGGGAAGCAGCAGAGTAAAGACCAAGTCATGCTCAAAATGGTCGTAGCTATGCCTCAGTGCCTTCCTTGAGAACGCAGTTCCAGTTTGTCAGTGGGTTTTGTTTCCCTAGTTAGAGAGGCTGTAATACCCCAATGTATGGTGACTACAACTGCTAAGTACAATCTGACCCATGAAAATAACACGCTTGCACCCCCAGGTGATTTCCTTGACTTAGCCTGCATTTTACGATGTCACCTTGAATCGCTGACATCTGAAGGACAACTTGACAGGGGCCTGTATTGGTTGTTGACGAAAAAGCACATGAAAAAGAAGACGCTCGTTGCTCCAAGACCAGCGGTGCTGTAGCTGCGCTGAAACATGTTCAACGCACAGCGAACCTCGATTTTGTGCGCACGTGAGCTCAGAAATCATTAGAAACGGACAGCTGCCCTAAAATCTACAAAATGCTCAATCGATAGAACATTTGGGAATATGGAAAATCAATCACCCCTGAGAAAATCACCTAAACTATTCCCAAAGAACATTCACAAAAATGGCAATAGTTTGGGGCAGCCCCCTCCAAAATGCACCCATTTGCAGTCACTTGCACCTGCAGCAGACTGTATTTCCATGTCCAGGACATAAAGTGTGTCTGCTCCCGGCGCTCTTTACGTGGTATCCAGTCCACTAATGCACAACCCGCTCTACCATCTCGAGGGCAGATGATGTCTCGACCAATAGGTTCCTCTGCCAGCCAGAAGGCGGTTTTCATGTCCTAGGGAACCAATCTGCCGAGCTATGAAAACACGGCTATGGCTCAATCTCCTTTGGTCAGAGGCTGCCCTTGCCAACACAATCGGTTTTGCAAATATCTAAACCAGTGAACAAGAGTCTTGTATTGCAGGCCTGGGTAAGGGCATACTCTGGAACATATTTTTATATAGATCATCCGACAGTCTGTCTATTTTTAATGTTAGAGATTCCTTTAAAATTTGAGAACTGCTTCCAGTGGAACCACGGCAGTTCTGCAAGCGTCTATGAAGCTTGGGTCATCCTTGCCGGTGCGATGCATGGCCAGTTCTGCAAACTCCGTCGAGAGGAGATATCCAATACTCACCTGAACATGCCCTGGTGTAAAATCAAAAAAACACTATACTGTTTAAATGGGAAAATCATGGAAGTAAATGGTGGAGGTTCCAGCACACCATGTTTCAAAAAACTAGAGGCTATATACTTACCCAATTGACTCTGAAAGCATGATTTTCAAGAAAAATGCAGAAAGAACATATCTCCGAGGTTTTTAAATGCAGAATGCAGAAATCTCTGTGCTCTGCCACTCTTCATTCCTCAAGAAGTGCCTATAGGTGCAACTCAGGAACACCAGCCCTGTGGCTCTGCTGCGCACGCATTGCAGAAATCCTGTGATCGATTTTTGCGTCGCCAAATCCAACGCGATGCAATTTCTCCGCATACGTGGCCACTGTGTCGGGTTCCTCATCCTGAGAAGTTCACCAAATGGACATGGACCAATGGAATGACCGCGACCACAAATAACATCCCCCTTCTGCGCCGCTGGAAAAATGCTGCAAAATGCTGAAAGGCAAACTGTAGCTCTTCATACTTCTTTCTAAAGTTTCTAAAGCCTCAAGAGCAAGAAAACTCGGTACTCGGTTTTGCTCATTCAATGGATCAATCTCGGTGTCAAAACCCCAACGCTGCAATTTCTCATTGACACCCTGAGACATCCAATTCCAACAACTTCCTGGACCAACTCAGACAGACCCATTTCTGCACAAGTCAGGTATAGTATAGAATGTACTAGATTGAAAATTACCTAATTCTAATACATTCTAATAGTTATAAGTTATAACTTATAACTATATAAGTTCATTGATTATATACTACCAAGTAACCTCCCAAAAAAAATCCGTGGCCCCAGGTCCAAGCATCCCACAACTCGCTGTAGAGTTTTTCCATGATACGTTCCGCGTTCCTGGCTTTTCGGGCCCAGAGCCATGCACGCAGCAAGGTGAAAGCAACTGCAAGGCCCCCAAAGCCCAGTGCCAGCAGCGGCAAGTGCCACCACACCTCAGCATGTCCATTGCGGGGTTGGAACTGCAGTTATTTGCGGTAGCGGGTCTTGGACCCACTGTTTCTGAGGTGGCTATGGTGGCATACATCTCCTGCCCCAAACTGGCATGCCTTTGCATGAAAACATATGTGAGATTTGAAACTGCCTTGTCGACTGCCAAGAAGCACACTCGTTGTCCACCAAAAGCAGCGGCAAGTTGCACGCAAAGCAACCGTCGAGACCGCTCACAGAGTAATGAGAAGGAGGACACTGGTCACATGTACCGCGGCGTTCAGAGGGAGACGAACCTGAAGCTGAGGCAAGCTGACATGTTTTGTTTGGCAAAAATTTCCTGGTCCAAAAAATGCCATCAGTTCCCCACCTGGAGGACATCCCTGGCAGTAGCCACCAGCCACCGCATATTGCCCCACTCCACAGGACTCGCATAGGAGATAGTTCTCACCTGGTCCCTTCCCTGCTTCGCACGGTGGGGGCTGCGCAGCAGCACCAACGAACATGTCACTGCGTTTGCGGCCGTCGCCTTTGCAGCAATGCCGTGGGTGACCACGGCATGGAACAACGCGGGCTGCAATACCCAACTAACTGAACTTGCAGCATCTACGTATTTCAACCCCATGTTGTTGATATGTTGTTCATCTATTGTAACGAGTGATTTAACTCAGCAATCATAGGACGAAAACCAACAAAGTAAGCCCAAGGGCATGGGCTGCAGGAAAAATGTGTGGTCTCCCATCAGGGTACCCGGGAAAAAGCGTTCAAAGCAACTCTATCCTCTCGGCCAGGATGCTTGCTAGAGAAGAAATATTCCAGGAACCAATTGGTTGATTAAAGGATGAGGCTTCGTAGAACATCTTCGTCATGTCCGTCACAGCTGATGTGTTCCAGGTTCCAATTGGCTGGTTGAAAAATGAAGCCCTAGCGAACATGTTGCTCATGTACTTCACGGCTGATGTGTTCCAGGTTCCAATTGGTTGGTTGAAGGACGAGGCCAAGGCGAACATGTTGCTCATGTGCTTCACAGCTGATGTGTCCCAGGTTCCAACTGATTGGTTGAAGGATTCAGCCCTCAAGAACATCTTTGCCATATCGGTCACAGCTGACGTGTCCCAAGTTCCAATGGGTTGGTTGAAGGATCTACAGCTTGAAAACATCTGATTCATGTCGGTCACAGCTGATGTGTTCCAGGTTCCAATCGGCTGGTTGAAGAATTGGGCACCGTTAAACATGCTACGCATGCTGGTGACAGCTGACGTGTCCCAGGTTCCAATTGGTTGGTTGAAGGATGAGGCAAAGGCGAACATGCTGCTCATGTGCTTCACAGCTGATGTGTTCCAGGTTCCAATCGACTGATTGAAGAATCCGGCATCGTGAAACATGCCACGCATGCTGGTGACAGCTGACGTGTCCCAGGTTCCAATGGGTTGGTTGAAGGATTTACAACGCCAAAACATGTGACTCATGTCGGTCACGGCTGATGTGTTCCAGGTTCCAATGGGCTGGTTGAAGGATGATGCACCACTGAACATGCTGCGCATGTCGGTCACAGCTGACGTGTCCCAGGCT
>Ga0126342_10008067_pt1 | contig 18836 bp, 16 predicted proteins | sample Cyp1metagenome_FD_92528 | JGI IMG/M metagenome (GOLD analysis project Ga0126342, IMG submission 92528) | Coral microbial communities from Lord Howe Island, Old Settlement Bay, Australia - Cyphastrea 1 metagenome | ecosystem: Host-associated > Invertebrates > Cnidaria > Coral ...
GGTTTCTGGCCTTTAAACTCATATCAAACCATTACAGGTCGAATTAGTTGGGGAGTTCTGAGAAACATCAAAAATGATAGTTTCGCCTTGGCGAAATGCTTGTTTTTGATTTTATGCACCCCCAATAAGGGGTTTCTCGCCTTTAAAAACACATCAAACAAAATTTTATTGGCACGACCACATCAAACATCATCCATGACACCCCGTTGATCACAAAAACACCACGGCCTTCTAAAGGCCGTGTTCCTAGTTATATATATGTTATATATATATGTTTACATTAACACCATCTATTTTAGATGGTTCATATACTGTAGAAGATGATATTTGTTCTGGCCATTTTTATGAACCATCCACCAGCCATATTCCCGTTTGAACATCTCGGACCTCGCCAGGCTGGGCTTAGAACGTCGCCTGGCAGACGCGGAGACCGAGGAGCGCCATGGCACGCGGCACAGCGAGCGCCTGCCGAGCCATGGCAGCGAGGAGCACCTGGAAGGCGCAGCAGGGCGATGGGGGGATGGGATGATTTATAGAGACGTTCAATAAATGGTAGAACACAACGTTTATAGTGGTATATTGCCACACTTTGAACGTAGAACACAGCGTCATATGTGTTCAATAGTGTTATTACAAGACCCAAGTGATATAATATAGATTAAGAAAAGGGTTATAATGGTTTCTTGTTGTATATATAGCAAAAATAAAAACATATATAGTGATAAAATGTTGCACATGTATACCGTATACATCCGTATACATGTTTTACTTCTAAATGTGGGTTTTCATGTTCAAATGTTCGTGAAATATGATTTAATTATAGCGATGAATGGGTTGAGATCATCAGTACTGGAACCATCATGGGGATAGAGTGGGGGGATATAGTGTGGAGATGTGGTGGGATATGCATCCAACTTGATACCACATGGTTTTCTTTGGCCGTGTCTGAAAGCGGGGATTTACGCCGAATTTATGGCGATTCTAATGATTCCAAATAGCAAAGTGATGCTGCCATTAGTCATTAGAATGTATACCCCTAAGTGCAAATTAATGAATGCCACGTTATCTTGGTAAAAATATTGTAAAATGATGCATTTCGAATGGATTTAAAATGATTTACCCCCAATTTTGGGTGAAGAAAACAATGAATTTCGGCAATTGTTTCGACGTATCAGGTGCTGATGACGAGGAGTTTTTCTCCGCAGAGGAGGATGGAGACCATTGGACGGAGCATGTGGAACATACCGAGAACTCCTCGCTGTGGAAGGCGCAGCCTCGGGCTATTGAAAATGACCTCTTATAGATTTTTATAGATGATTTATTCCCCAACAGCGTAAGCTAATGGGGTCTTCAGCCCAGAATAGCTCCGGTGTGCACTGGTGCAGGCGCCGGGTCACGTTCAACAGGGTTCCGGAGAAGGTTCCGGAGAAAGTTCCGGAGAAGGTCTGGGAGGCTTTGGTGCAGAGCCAGGTCAGGTTCAACAGGGTTCCGGAGAAGGTTCCGGAGAAGGTTTGGGGTGCAGAGCCAAGTCAGGTTCAACAGGGTTCCGGAGAAGGTTCCGGAGAAGGTCTGGCAGGCTTTGGTGCAGAGCCAGTCAGGTTCAACAGGATTTTCGGCCATTTAACTCACGGAAACCCACCTGAGGTGTTTCCAGCGCTTGTTTCGGAGCACGCTTCAGAAAGATTTGTAAAAATAAAACGTTGCGGCTGTTGGGGATACCACCGAAGCTTTTTTCCCTGTTCAAAATGATGTTTTTCGATAGCGGTATATATAGACATATATATATATAAATATATAATCTATGTATGTATGTAATGTAATGTAACGTAACGTAACGTAACGTAACGTAACGTAATGTAATGTAATGTAATGTAATGTATGAATGAATGTATGTATTAATGTAATGTAATGTAATGTAATGTAACGTAATGTAATGTAATGTAAGTATGTATGTATGTATGTATGTATGTATGTGCGTATGTATGTATGTATGTTATATATGTACGTACGTACGTACGTACGTACGTACGTAATGTATGTATATATGTATGTATGCATGCATGCACGCATGCATGGATGGATGGATGGATGGATGGATGTAAGTATGTAAGTATGTAAGTATGTAAGTATGTAAGTATGTAAGTATGTTAGTATGTAAGTATGTAAGTATGTAAGTATGTATGTAGGTAGGTAGGTAGGTATGTATGTATGTATGTATGTAATGTATGTATGTATGTATGTATGTATTTTTCATTTATAACATATATATATATGTATATTATATCTATGTTTTATTGGTGGGCTATCAGTGGGCAAATTATGTTTTATAATTAATTAACAAAGTTTAACTTATCCCTTGCCCTGTTCATATCACATACCTGCCATAAACCATGATGACATGGTGGATGGCGTGGATAAAACGCACATTCCGGACCATAGAATGGGGCTGTTTAATATTAGGGGGTGGGATTATACCTGTAGTACCCCATCGTAACCCTCAACAAAATGCCAAAAAACACCAACAAGATCCCCAAAGAAAAACAACAGTGGAATTGTACCTTTACATACGTTTGCATTTTTGTGTGTGTGTGTGTGTGGGGGGCGGCTATGCAATTATGATCAATTATGGGGGGTTCCCACATTTGACCCCTAAAGCTATCAGACTGACTTGTGGGTACCAACGGCGTGATTACCCTCAGAAACATCCATGATACACCTTGGTTTTTGAGGTCTTACAACTGCAGGATGACTTCTGAAGACTTGTGCGCATGACATAACGCAAAGTAACGTAACGGAACTGTTAGACTTACCAGCATCTGTATCTTTTTGTGTGTGCAATGTCAGGCAGCATTCAACTGGAATAAGTGGAGATTTCGCCGTCCGCCCAGCATCGAAACAGAGCTGGGCGAGGGAAATCCGTGCGCCGCTAGCCTGCAAGGGCGGCGGGAGATATCGCTTCAACGCGGCAGGTTCTTGCGATTCTCCTAGATTCTTTTGGTGAAAAAGTGAAACCTCAAATTGCTGGTGATTTGAAATGATTTGAAATGCTGCAGTACCAAAAGGTAATCCACACACACAAGAGCAAATACATAGGCATGTATATTTCTAAATATTTACACGTAAAAATGGCCTGCACTTGCAGTCCCAAAATGGTGCGAGATAAGCATTTCCATTTGGGAAATTTGGACCAGTGCCGAAAATGACAACTGGCAGGTTATGATAGGTGTAGTTCCTTTCTTTTTAGGATTTTGTGAGCTAATCACTTTTTGACACTTTCTTTTTAGGATTTTGTGAGCTAATCATAGCTAATCCATGAAATGGGAATGCCCAGCACATCAGGTTGGCTCGCCCCAGTCCTCCTTCAGTTGGGCCTCCGAAGTAGCTGTGAAGGCGGGGGGCCCGGCCAAGAAGATGTGGCATTTTGTTGCTGCCTTTATGGCAAGTTTGTGGGTGTTCCAGGGTTTTCTCAATGGATATGACAATGGTGTGGGCTTTACAATTTTACAACCAATTTCAGGGATGAGATCAGAAAGATTGAGCGGTCAAATCTGGAACCGAGCAATTCAAAGTTGGGCAGTTGAAACCTTTATTTAGTTGGCTATTTTGCCCAAATTTCTTGCCCTTTTTGGACACAGTCAACATTGGACATTGGGTATCTTAAACTCAGATGTTTAATCAAAGCACTTAGTTTAACATGTTCAACCAGCTTAACTTGTTATGTCTGACTGTTACATGGTTGCCTCAAAAAGCCTCAAAAATACTAAGACATTTTAAGATTGCAAAATATTTTTGGTTCCCAAGGTTAGGCCCCTTTCCCATCTGCCCTCCGTCTCCACGCATCAGGCGCTGAAGGATCTGGCGAAGAAGTCGGCGGTGGCTGGAGGCACTGAAAATTGAGTTTTCACCAGGTTTCACCAGATCTTACAAGGTTTTTTCTAGAAGTTTCTTAGGTTAATTTCCCCAAGTCACGATTGGTTTCAGGTCACCTGGGACACCATGCCAGTGAGCAACTGGGCCACCTGGCCAATTCAGGCCAGCGAAGCGCAAGATTTGCCAGCTTAACATAGCTTAGTCTAACTTAGTAGTATATACTTAGTATATGAATGTGGGAATCATCGAGAATCCATCCTTTTGGCCACAAGTCGGGATGATTCGGGATGTAATCTCACCAGCTTATTTTCTGTTGGCGCAACTGCTCGTCATGGGGATATACAGTTTTTCAGAGGATTGACCATGTGAAGGGGGTCATCGCTGGATTGATTTGAGGGTGACAGGAAGTTCGTGGCTTAAGTTGATGTTGAAGTATATAGTTGGTAGGTACTTGATGGAAGTGTTGTTGTCGATGTAAGATGAGTATGATGCATATTATAATACAATGTATGATGTATGCATACTGTATAATGTATGCCCTTCGGTAATCAAATGTGGCAATGGACAATCCACCATGTATAGATGATGTTCCCATGAAATTCTCTCTTTATCGGGGATTGTCCATTCCCACGTTGAATTACTGGACTGGAGGGTATATCTTTATACTGTCATGTCTATATATATATACACATATGATTATATATATATACACATATGATTATATATATATACATATTTTTTGAATTATGTAGAATATACTTAGCGCAGAAATAACACTTATATGTAACCTGCAGCATACAACACATAACGGAAACAATACTCACAACATGTACAACATATATAGACTATATCTATATAATATATGCCACTATAGAACATAATAATACATGTGCATTATAGGTAAAATACATACCATGCAATATGTACTATATAGATGGGGTGTAAGTACTTGACATGTATGTATATATATGCATGTATTTACACTATCTATCAACACATACGTATACACACAATATGTATTATATATACAATTATATATATATATACAGCATGTATAGTGTGTAGTATAAACATGTGATATATATACTGTATATATATACTGTATATATGCTGTATATATATACTGTATATATATATTATCTAAGTGTGTACTTTAAACATGAACTATATCTAAAAATGGTTAAGATAATTTACAGTAGTATACAATATAATATTGATTTATACCCACACATGTATGCTATGTTATATTATGATATGCTATGTAATGTACTGTACTGTAAGCCAGTGTAATGTTATGTAATGTACTGTACAGTAAGCCAATGTAATTTTATGTAATGTACTGCAGAACAAGCCAATGTAATGCTATGTAATGTACTCTACTGTAAGCTAATGTAATGTTATGTAATGTACCGCACGGTCAGCCAATGAAATGTTATGTAATGTACTGCACTGTAAGCCAATGAAATGTTATGTAATGTACTGCACTGTAAGCCAATGGAATATTATGTAATTTACTGCACTGTCAGCCAATGTAATGCTATGTAATGTATTGTACTGTAAGCCAATGTACTATTATGTAATGTACTGTGCAGTAAGCCAATGTAATTTTATGTAATGTACTGTACTGTAAGCCAATGTAATGTTATGTAATGTACCGCACGGCAAGCCAATGTAATGTTATGTCATGTACTGTACAGTAAGCCAATGTAATTTTATGTAATGTACTGTACTGCAAGCCAATGTAATGCTATGTAATGTACTGTACTGTAAGCCAATGTAATGTTATGTAATGTACCGCACGGCAAGCCAATGAAATGTTATGTAATGTACTGCACTGTAAGCCAATGTAATGTTATGTAATGTACTGCACTGTCAGCTAATGCAATGCAATGTAATGTACTGTACTGTAAGCCAATGTCCCATGATGTAATGTACTGTACTGTAAGCCAATGTAATTTTATGTAATGTACTGTACTGTAAGCCAATGTACCATGATGTAATGTACTGTACTGTAAGCCAATGTAATTTTATGTAATGTACTGTACTGCAAGCCAATGTAATGTTATGTAATGTACTGTACTGTAAGCCAATGTAATGCTATGTGATGTACTGTACTGTAAGCCAATGTAATGCTATGTAATGTACTGTACTGCAAGCCAATGTAATGCTATGTAATGTACTGTACTGCAAGTCAACAACATGTAACGTAAATGCAATGTACTTTCCATGTAATGGTCATGTAACGAAACGCAACGTATTGATTTCAGGATAAAGAGGCACCACTGATCGGCGAAGCATAGCGTAGATCATGGATGATCATGGTAGCTGATTGTAGGTTCTGACCGTCATCATTACCCTCTGGTGGAAAATGACCATTAATAGCGGATTTTCCCATTAAAAATGGTGATTTTTCCCATTAAAAATGGTGATTTTCCCATTAAAAATGGTGATTTTCAATAGCTATGTTAAATTACCAGAGGGTATCATCGCCATCACCATCATCATGAGTTTCTTGTTTGAAGATAATCATGCAAAGCCGGCTTCCCCCTTTTGGACGAACCCGAAAGGGGCCTGAAAGGGGTGCAACTTTCAATTCCATTCTGAATGGTGCTTCAATCTCAGTAAAAAGGACAAACCCACGTCAACCCCTCAAATGCTCAACCCCCCCGAAACCAAGGGTTGAATGTATTGCCGCTTAAATCAATGTGTACTGCCCTCTAAATCCCCGTTTGTTGCCGATGAAGTCACTGCTTTGATGGATTAAGCCACCTTCCATGATGTATCGTCAGCAAATCGCAATGTTTCGCGGGTTGTTTTGCCCACTGACCAAGACACAGTAGTTCAATAATAATTCAACAGAATTTAACTTCAAAAAAGCCATGCGGCCCAATCCAAGGTGATGATTTTCTATCCCAATATCATTTTCCCACCGTTTCCCTCGTCGTACCAGTCGTATCCTTCCACTCGTATCACGAAGGGCTTTGGGCTCTGGGCAAGACTTCCGGGCGGCGGCCCGCGGCGTGTGGCAGCAGCACCTCGGTGAACGGGGAACCAAATGGGTTCGAGAAATATTGGTAAATGATGGGTAAAATGGTGAGTGAATCCCCAAAATCACCCAAAATCACCCAAAATGTCAGATATGTCAGGTGAATGATGAATAATTTAGCCAGATGATTGGTTATTGGTTGGCGATTTGATTAGCATAAAGAGAAAAACACCTCATCAGAACTGTGTTGCTAGCAAACACGTAGATTTTCAAAAGCAAAGATCGGGGTTATAGCATTTCGACTATGGACAAAAAAGGAATGAGAGGTGAGATTTGTAGTGTTTTGATGTTTTTTTAGGTTGATGGAATGTTGATGAAAGAACGCACGCACACATTCCTGACCTATTCTATGATATTCTATGTATGTTATTCACATCGAAGGGAACATATATATTATTGTGTTATATTGAACCTATGTCGAAGCAAGTATTTGATTTGAGCCGTTGGGATGCGAGTTGACCAACAATCGATGAAGATGGGGGATATGACATGATTCACCAAACAAGACAGTAGTGGGGATGTAGAGATTGATAAAAGACAATGATACAATGGATGTGCACGTATACACTAATTCCATCTAATTCCCTAGAAGACGTTGGTCCTACAGCATTGAACACGCGGGAAGTGAAATGTCCAAGGTTGAGGCTACCGGACCCTCTCGGGGCTCTCTGATGCTAACGTCATCAAATCCAACTAAGGTAAGCTACACTTGGAGGCTCTCTTGCGGCAGGCTGGTGGATGCATGTGGTGGGTTTGTCGGAAATTGGGGTACTGGCAATGTTCTAAACCAGATCGTCACCATCATTTCCAGTCAAATGCTGGAACTTAGGATGTCCTCATTTTCGGACATCAGTTTCCACATTATTTTCCATCATTGGCCATTTTCCTGTCAAGTCCAGAATGAAACAAATCCTCGACAGTCCAGCATCGCAGTTCCCATCAGCCTCCAGCTGAGAGGCGGACCAAGGTGATTGCTCGGCAGCGACCTCAGAGATCGAGCGCATCCCCAACCGTGGGATGGGCGGATCGTTTAATCCTTTCGTTTTTTACAAATGGACAATAAGCATAACCAGCGACATATTATATGATTATATATTTTTGGTGGACTACTGAATAGACTGACCATGATTATTGGGGAGTTTGATTGGGATATCAATGAGCTCCCTTGGATCATTTCTTACATAGCTATGGTATGCTATGCTATGGTATAGATGGTCCATTTTGTTGGATGGATCAATTCCTGTTCAGAATGGTGATGTTCCATAGCTAACTGTTCAATTCTCAGAGGGTCGAGATGAGGAACTTGTACGCTGGTGATTGGAGAAAGTCCATGAAAACTCTCTTCATTTTTCGGGATACTCCTCATAGGTGTGGGCCAATCTGAGTCGAAACAACGAGGACTCAATGGGACTTCCCAATGGTCCGGCCGAGCGAATTCTGCAGGTGGTCTCGATGTCCACGCCTGGCCCCGGCGTGTCCGAGGCGAGAATCTTTGGGTGCATCACAGCAGCCCAAATACTTGGAATGGGACAGTCACTGCTTGTGACTATACTCCCCAGAGGGAGAGAGAGTTGGAAGTGTTAAAATAGGTTTCAGTGCTCCTTGACTGGGATTCTCGCAACTTTCAATTCTTTTATATAGTTTTTATATAAGAGGCTTTTGCATCTGGAATTCCAACCCCGTGGTTTTGGAAGATTATTCTCGGCATATCATTGGATTCATGGATTTCAATCACTGGAACGATGATGCCAACGTTTGTTCAAAGTTTCAAACGAGCTACCCACCGGTGCCTAACCCCGAGTGACAGCCCCGAGAGGCAGAAGTTGTGGCATATCTTCGGTGGGTGGCGTGCCAAGTGGGGTTGGCGACCTTCGTTTTTTTGGTGCCTGAAGCTGTTCTTGGGTCTGAAAGTGCGGCCCCTGCCCCAAAATATGCAAGTTTCAGTGGGGAAAACAATGATAAAGCATTGGATGGAATGAGGTACGGTAATTACCCTATTTTCAAACAAAGTTTTGAAACTAGGTAACTAGGTGTTTGTTTTGGTCATTTGCAGTACCCATGACAAGCTAAACTGGTCAGAGTAGTGAGTGATTTCGTCGACCCCGTTTTTTTTTTGCACTTGGCTAACATTAGGTTCCACATGTTTGTTCGTTTGCAGCTGCATGACTGGAGTGTTTCTTTGCAGGGTTTGGAGCCCCCAACTAGTACATGCATGTACATGCTATTTTCGTGTTTTTCATACCAGCCGAAGTTACAAACGCACCATAATTAACCTTGGCAGATGTGACCCAAACTAGAACTTCTGATGCCTTTCCCTTGGCCGGTGCCTAACCAAGGTTCTGAGGTAGTTTACCCTTATGTAGATCTTTATGGCCCCCCGTGGCTCAACTGGATGCACAATCGCCGTTGTCACTTTCGGATCAAACCCTGCAGTCCGACAGGTGCGCAATGGTCAAAGATATTGGGGATATATGGGGATATAGTATACGGAAAGGTATCGCCCCGCCCAGCTGGTGACATCAGTTTCATTATTTTTCATTTAGTTTCTATCTATTTGAACAACACTACATGTTTTGTGATGGTGTTGTCAACTATTTTCTGTGGGCTTAAGACAGGTAATCTGGACCAATACCCATGCTGCACATCTTGCCTTCGCCCGGGTGTCGCTGTGTGCTTCACTCCATGCCCTTAGATCTCAATGAGGATGTTTGGAGGCCCAAGGGTGTATCCACTGGCTTTCGGCTTCTGAGAGTGACCATTTCATGGCCTGAAGTAGATGGAACTGGAGGATTGATGTAACCATCAGGGTAATGCGAGCTAAGTTCAAGACACGCCGGCGGGATCCAGTGGGTGTCGTTCATTTCCAGCCCCAAGCCCCGGTTGAGAATCCTCACTGCTGCATGGCGTGTTTCAGGACACTGCACAAAAGAGTAGCCCTGTTCGACTTTGAGCCTACATCTTTAACGGACTGGCCTTTCACTCGGCAGAAGCCGTTGGCTTTCAAGACCGGACAGGTAGTTTCTTGGACGATTCAACTGTATCCATTTTTGAGGCTAGCAACTGGATTGCTGTATATACTGTAATTGTCCATCATTGTTTTTTGTTTGTTTCCGTCACCGTGTGTAGTTTGTTTTCTTGCGCCTTGGTGGTAGGTTGGGAGACTCGTGATTATGAGGATGATGTTGTATGATTTTGTGATATTGTTGTTTTGCATTAATTACAGTATGCTTTGCGCGGTTTGTCCTCGCGAACACTTGTGCTGTTCATTTGATATCCACGATCTTTTCATGTTTGCATGTTTTTTTTTTGGGCATGTTCGTTTTTTTTTGGGGGGGACATGGGACTCCAACAAATATCATCAGATATCAACTTCATAGCCTCGGGATTCCAGTTTTGCTCCCTTTTTGGTCAAGGGGCCCATCATTCATCATGATTCCCTGCTATGGCGGCTATGGCGGCTATGGCTATGGCAGCTATGGATTGCTACACTGAGGTTGAAGTTGTCTATGATGATGGTTCTGACTGGCTACTGGGGCGCGTGGCCGGCCTGCCGGAGACGGTGGGTTATTTCCCCAAGGACTATGTGGTCTCCGTTGAAGAGTACGAGGAGTCGGATGAATGCAACCAGTGGCTAAGGGGCAAAACGTGTTTTACTAATCTTTATATACTACATTATAACTATACTACATTTTTCTGGCAATCAATGTTTATCACACACTTCTACAAACTACAAACTGAGGCTTAATATTCAGGTATCATCCAATGGCATTCACCGAACGTTATTAAATTATATAATTCATATCTTTATATTATATATACATATTGAAATTATACATATTGAAATTATACATAATATACACATATATATATATATATATTATGTTGAACACTGACTTGTTCCTGTTTATTGCAATGTTTATTCTCAGCAATATTATTCCTCATAGTTGGACATTCAAAAGATACATTTATATGACATATTAATGTAATAATATTTGTATATTATGTATATATATATATGTTTGCAATGAACAACGGACAACTAGTGACATCATGAATGGACTTTATACCTGTATTCATTATTATTAGTTTGTATGTGTATGTTTTTTCTTATTTTATATTTACATAATTTGTTACTATAAGCATGTGTTACTACATTCTTATTATGTTCTAACTATATATCTATATAGTTTTTTGATGTTTTCTGTGCTTATTGTTTTTATCATCATTATATCTATCATATTATTACATTAATATAATATACTTGCATGGGTTCTTATCATGGCCTCGGGATTTTTGTTCGGGCCCCACTTCCCACCAGGAGCTGCTTCAGGAATTCCGGAAGGACGAGACCATGGAGGGAGAGCCGTTTCGATTGCCGTGAAAATCGTTCCATGGATTTCCATGCTTTCCCACATGCCAACACAGGTGATACAGTGGAAAACATATGAAATATATGAACACACAATATCAATATATATATATACGGTGTATATATATATATGAACCCCTGGCTAACCTTTCGGAGATGGCGATGGAGGGAGAGAGAGAGAGAGAGAGACAGAGAGAAAATATGGAAAAAAAAACGCGCAAATGGAGGGCTAAAGATGGTTTAATGGGAACATCATCGAAGTAAATGGGAGGTTTCCCAGCTAGTCATGTTTGATTAACAGATGGTACAACTGCATTTTTTGGGTCGATTGAACATTCCCAACATACAAAAAATAGAATGCTAAGTTTTTGGAGTTCCAGTCAAGTGTTCAGTGGCGACGTGGACAGAAATAAGGTCCCAAATTGAAACATCCCTCTCGTCAAGGATGATGCGATGATTCTGGATGATTCTTGGATGCGCATCCCAGTCAGAAAGCGAATTGTAACAACCAAATTGTGTCCCAGTTCTATGTGGAATATATTAATATAATATATCCCAGATACACATTGTTGCATTATATTGTTACATTACGTATATTATATCCAAGATAGTAAGTCGGTTAATGTATTCCCCCATGTTGCAAATGTCCTACACCCAGTTCTTAAACACCACATATGCCGCTGACAGGCCTGACTACTGACGGTTTACACCCCATCTTTTCAGCCACCTTTTGCCCGGTTTCTCCGAACTGGTAGGAGCCCGCATCCTTGCCATCCACTGGACAAAGATGCGGATAAAACAAGGGCTTGCCTGAGCGGTTGGATTTTGGATTCCCCCAAACATATCAGAAAAAGAAAACAGGAAAGGTTGTGGAAAAAAAACAGGTTAATGGTTAATCCAATGGTGGTCAAAAAACCGCACACACACACCGTTAATAAGTAGACCCCAAGGTGATTCTCCGAAGGCCTAACTTTTTGGAGCCGTGAAATTTAAGATGGAACCCTAGACTGGCATTTTTTCAGCAGCAAAACATGCAACTTTGTTCTTTGTTTCTTCGTTTTTTTTGTGTGCGAGGTTCACGGTAGACTTGAGGGAGTTTAAGGGGTATAGGTTCTTGGGACACAGTATAAGATAGTATCAGATCATCCTCTCTGAAGCCTTTCTCTACTGACGTGTTCCACTGTTGCGGCAGCAGGGCCCGAGCACAAGGTGTAGCTGCCGATTTTTTTCAGCGGTCCAACTGTTCAAACAGCTCAAAACCCCGCGCTGAAAGCAGCCAGTCAACCCACCCATCCACAGATCAGACAAGCCAACTCTATAATCTCAACAAACCTTTGCAACAGAGACATTTGTTTCTTGAGGCCTGTAGCTGTCGTTCACGCTCATGAGATTCACGGCCCCTGCTGCGTGAAAAGATGGGTGATGTCAAAGACGCAGACGATGATCCGCGTCCTGGCTGCATCATTTTTCATACCGAGATTGCATTTTTGGGGTGCACTATTGTCTGACACAGCCACATCTATGTATACCATCTTACCATATCAACCACAGAATCTTCAGCTGCCAGGTCAAAGATTGCAGACCAGAGCAAGGTCGTGGCGCTCTATGACTTCGAACCTTCCAAGATCGATTGGCCTTTCAACCGGCAGAAGCCTTTGGCGCTGAGCACCGGCCAGGTGGTCGAGATCGTTCATGACGATGGCTCGGAGTGGGCCCTGGGACATCTGGCAGGAGTGCCAGAGACCTTGGGCTACTTCCCCAAGAACTACACCGTTTCAGTGGGCGAGTACCAGGCCGGGTGCCGCAACGAATCTGGTGAAGCGGTTTGGGATTGGGGTTGTGATTTTTTTTTTTCGGAATCCCAAGGTCATCTTGCGAATGAACTATTAGGCTAAAGGATCTTTCTCATTTCCCTAATCACCCCCAATCAGATTCCAAATCAAGGACCCAAATATCAAACTTGATTGATTCATAATCCCTGGCTGCTGGCTGACTGCCAGACTTGCAGGTGATGTGTGGCCATCCGGCCAAAGTAAAACATACATACATAGTTACATAGTTACATACATACATACATACATACATACATACAGACAGACAGACAGACAGAAAGACAGACATACATACATACATACATACATACACGCATTGCACATCATTGCGCTACATTACATTGCATTACATTACATTACCTTACATTACATTACTATTACATTCTACTACATTATATACATTACATTGCATTGCATTGCATTGCATTGCATTACATTACATTACATTACATACATAAATACACACATTGCATTACATTACAATTACATTCACAATTACAACTACAAATAATTACAATTACAATACATTACATTACATTCATTACATTACAATACATTACATAACTCATAACAATAAAACTTGCATTACAATACATTCCATTGCAATACAATACAGTACATTACATTACATTACACTATATTTCATTACATTAATACATGCATGCAGACAGACAGACAGACAGAAAGACATACATATACATATAACATTTAAACACAATAATTAAACCTTTGAATAACACGGTTGTAACGCACCACAATTTTACGCAAGAAAAAAGATCAGACATGATCTGACATATGTTACGGCCTTTCTGATACTGACCTGGCAGGAGATGATGCGCGACTTCGAGAATCAGGAACAGCAAGATGGAGATGAGGATGAGGCTGATCAGGCCCCACTGGGTCTTCTGTCCAGGGGATTTTGGTATATTTATATAGGTCAGTTTGGAAAAGGACAGGCTGCGACTGCGGAATTCAAGATGGAGCATTTGAGGGTCAAATCCCCCATGTTTGTCATTGTTTGTCTATTGCTGTACATCTCCAGTTTCACTGAATCAGATTACATTTACATCTTGAATTTTGTTGCTACAATCTCCACTCTTTAAACCTCAATTCATTCGCCTTACATCTTATTTTTGTTGGGTTAAATCTTCCTCCATGGGTTGTCGTTATTTTTATTATTTTTTGTGGCTGAAACCTGGCCAACCCCAGCATTTGGATGAATAAGAAAAAGAAAGGTTTGGCATTTTTCAACCCAACCTAGGATGACGATCCCACTTGAATCATGAATGAATAATCTATCAATATCTATAATAATCTATAATAATCTATAATAATCTTCCCAAGATTCAACACCCCTTCTGTCATGGATCACCATGATCCGCGGGGATTTCCGTCAGGTGCAAGGGCCTCCCGAGACGCGCGCCATCCCCGCTGGGCCTTTGCCTGCTCCTCTGGTGGAGCAACAGACGCAGGTGTGGCTCGCAGGGGCGGCAGGGCTGGTACCTCTACCATTGAAACATTTAGGAACTTGGGCTGAAAAAATGAGTGTGTATCATATATATGTAGATATATGTATGTATCATATGTAGTATATATGTAGATATATATGATATACATCTAATTTTGTTTAGATTTTGGCAAAGACAAATGAGACAAATTGATGGGATTTCAGAAACTGAGCAAACTGGGACTGAAGCAGCAGGATGACTGGTGATGAACAGCTGAATCTTATTGTGCGGTTCGCGAACGGAAAAGATGGAGAAGTAAATAATGACTTAGTAACCCAGATGGGAATAAATGGGAATATATATAGCCAAGAATGGGATAATAGATGATTATGATGATAATAGATGATAATCTGGGTAAATTAGATCACGACCTCACGTCGCGACCGAACCCAGGAATCATGGTTACTTTTGGGGAAATCATCTCCAAATGGCAGCAAGATTCAGGCTTGTGAAATATTATAATTTGCCCAGATATATACAAGAAGCTCGCGTCTTTCCCATCTGGATGTTTCATTTTGGTTCGAAAGTCAATTTCCCTATATTTCCCTGAAATCGGTTCCGGGAATTACATGCAATGTCAATCTCCAGATACCCTCTGGTAAACTAACATAACTATGGAAAATCACCATGTTTAATGGAAAAATCCACTATAAATGGCCATTTTCAATAGCTATGTTAAATTACCAGAGGGTATCTCCAGATCAACAAGTCCTTTGCAATGATGATTTACTCCCCATTGAGGCCTCCATGGTGGCTTAGGCTGCCTTGACTTGACCGGCTTTCGCAGCCAAGGTCTACTATGATGAGGTGAAAGAGAAGGAAAAGGACAGTTCCACTTTTCTTACTGGTGCGTTTTACGTAGGGAATGGATGGGTTGCTGGGGGTTGCTGGGATGATTATTACTAGTGATGACTGGGATCATTCCCAAAAATTCCCTACTAAGCACCAGTAAGTTTTGCGCATATGCCTCTCTCTCTCTCTCTCTGTGCGTCAAGTTTTTAGATTTTCAAGTTTTCCTGCTCAGGAGACAAAGAAGAAGGACGAGCCCAAAGAACTGCCCGAGCTCGTCTACCCGGGGATCTCCGAATATCCTGCCATTGAAGCTAGACCCCCGCAGCCCACGGCCTTTGAGGTCCCAAAGTTTGGGGGGTCTCAGGTGTGCCATCCTTTTTTTGGGACGCATTTTGGCTTTTGAAAAAAAGATCTCACTTTTTTTAGGATTCCTTCCTCAAATTCTCCTGTTTCAGCTGGTGTTTCATCTCCCTATGGGATGGTGGTGAGAATCCCCCCCAGTCAATTTGGCTTTGTCGACCCCATCTGTCACCAGTGGTTTACCATGTTCCCTGTTATACACATGTGATAACTTGCGGTAAATCTTCAACCGACACACCCAAGGAGCATATCAACTAGTAACTTACGTCAGATATCACCATCATGTTGCCATTAGATCCCCATTACATCTAAATAAAATCGATCAGACAAACAACATTGTTCATGTTAAATACGGTAGAGACACATTAACATTTTTCATCAATTCTATCCACCATGTTTTATGTTTGTTGAACCATGATTATATCCTGCGGTACCCCATTGTATCCCTAGCATAGTTGGTCTTATGCTGCCACACTTCTTGTTGGTTAAAACCCATCAATCTCCCATCTTGTTTCCATTTAAGGAGATATATATACAGTATATACACATTCATGATATCTCCCTGTTATACCACCATTCTACTATATTTTACTTGGCTAAGTCTCCAATTCTTGGTTGCTGAACTCTGAAGTTCCCATTTTCCTCGGTCAAGTCGATCCATTTTGATCCATTTTGATTCATATTTTGCTGGGTTTAACAATGTTTCACATTCCCCATGGTCAAAATATGTCAAAATATTAAACATTCTATGATTCCCATGGTTTAACATTCCCCATTTTCCCGGGTCAACTCCTTCACTCATGACATTTCGATATTTCTCCAGCCAGGTGACCAAGAGCCGCATGCTGCGGGAGATGCCTCCGGTGCCACTGCCGGCACCTGAGGAGCCGGCGCCCCCCGAGGACGACATCATGGCGGCGCGCTGGGAAGTGGAGGCGGAACTGAAGGCGCAGGAGGCGTGGTGACCGTGGTGGTGGGGATTTTGGATGGGCACACCTTGGTTTTTGTGGTTTACCCTCTGGTAAATTAACATAGCTATGGAAAATCACAATTTTTAATGGGAAAATCAACTATAAATGATCATTTTCAATAGCTATGTTAAATTACCAGAGGGTAAAATTACCCTCTGGTAAATTAACAGCTGGACCCTGAAAATCACCCGTTTTGAGTGGAAACATGTGGAAAAAACTCCGATGACTGGCAGGGTCGAACTGTTAATTTACTGGAGGGTAACTGGTGCACCCATCAGTGATTTAGGATCCGTGGCTTAGAATCCCATGTAGAACCCATATTTCATGCCATACTGTAACTAGCGGATATTCATGGATATTCCATTAATTTATATATCTACCCTCTGGTAAACTAACATAACTATGGAAAATCACAATTTTAATGGGAAAATCCACTATAAATGGCCATTTTCAATAGCTATGTTAAATTATCAGAGGGTACTTAGAACTGGAACTGCACCCCGCCAAAAATGCATGGAGGACCAGCCCACGACTAGCTAAACTGGTTTGTGTTTGTGGAGTTAGTTCATCCACTTATACATGGGATGACCCAGTAATAAAGTCTTTGAGATGATGAGTTGTTTGGTATTTTTTTTTTGGTATTTTGTGATATTATATACGGATTTTGGTGGATTTTTCATTTTTGAAAACAAACACATGGGGTTGAATTTGAGAAATGGGTGGATTTGAGGGATTGCCAGGCAAAACATGTAATTCGTGCTTCGCGGTGTGCAGTTGCATAAAAAGTTTGATGGACATTGTGATGTGCTCCGTTGTCACGGTCAGAAGAGGCATTTAGATGATCAAGACATGTTTGAACATGTTGTAATTGTGGTTTTAAATCACCAGCTGCAGAGCTATTCGGACTGATGCTTTTGATGTCCCCCCAAGTGTTGGGGATTAATCACCAGGATATCATGGATATCAAAGGTGCCTTGGCTCACGGATCACTGGGTGGATGAGCTGATTTCCCCTTTAAGGTGATCTGATATGGAATATATGTGGAATAGGGTCACCTCTAGGTAAATCATCTATAAATATGGGTCATTTTCCATAGCAAACTGTAAGACTTTACTGGTAAAGTATGTGCCCTAAGTGCCAACAGAGACGATCTAAAGATTATCACCCTATGTATACCCTGGGGAGGAACAAACACAATCACATGGTTAGCTGGGAAATCCTATAATATTCCCGAACTAAATGGACGCTTGAAGGTTTAAAGAAAGTTAATGTATGCGTGTATACATACATACATGCACACATACACACACACATACACACACATACACACACACACATACATACATACATACATACATACATAACTACATACCTACCTACCTACCTACATACATACATAGATACATAGATACATAGATACATACATACATAGATACATAGATACATAGATACATAGATACATAGATACATAGATACATACATACATACATACACATACATACATACATACATACATACATACACACACATACATACATACATACATACATACACACACATACAGACACACACACATACATACACACACATACACACACATACACACACATACATATACATACAGACATACAGACATACAGACATACAGACAGACACACACACACATAGTACGTATGTACGCACACACATAAACACATACACACACATACACACACATACACACATACACACGTACACATATCCATATGCATATACATATACATACACATACATACATACACACTCATACATACACATACATATACATACATATACATACATATACATACATATATATATATATATATACATACGCATACATACACATACATACACATACCTACAAATACATACACATACATACACATACACACACATACATACATGCATACATACATACCTACATACCTACATACCTACATACCTACATACATACATACATAACATAATATAACATAGCATAACATACATTACATACATTACATATATTACATACATTACATACATCACATACATCACATACACTACATACATTACATACATTACATA
>Ga0126342_10008068_pt1 | contig 18835 bp, 14 predicted proteins | sample Cyp1metagenome_FD_92528 | JGI IMG/M metagenome (GOLD analysis project Ga0126342, IMG submission 92528) | Coral microbial communities from Lord Howe Island, Old Settlement Bay, Australia - Cyphastrea 1 metagenome | ecosystem: Host-associated > Invertebrates > Cnidaria > Coral ...
AGAGGCTAGGATCCAAGAGCTTTGTTCAGACCTGCAGGCAGTGCTGGATGAAGGTGTTCTCAAATCCAAAGTGGCGCAAAGGCTACGTGGAAGAATGCAATTTGCCGAAAGTCAATTGTTTGGTCGCACAGGCCGCAGGTGTCTTAAAGTTTTGAGTGACTTTGCGGAAGGCAGGAAGTTGAAACTGCAGTCCAAAGACAAGTTCTTTATCAATCTGTTCAAAGAGCTACTGCAGAACAACATCCCTAGAGAAGTTTGTGCTCTGGGCAATTGCAACGTGATTGTTTTCACAGATGCATGTTACGAGCGTGATAGCTTGGTTTGGCCTTGCGGTCTTGGCGGAGTTTTGTGTGAAGGTGACGATAAGCTTTACTTTTCTTTGGAAGTGCCTGAACACGTACGGCATGCTTTGGGCGAACTTGTCAAAAAGCAAATCATCTTTGAGGCTGAGACCTTGTCAGCCGTAGTAGCCTTCATACTTTGGAAGCGAAGATTTGTGAACAAGCGATGCATTTTATTTGTGGACAATGAGGGTTCCAAGTTTTCTCTCCTCAGAGGGTCTTCTGACAACGCAGTTGTGGATAAGTTAGCTGGTTTCTTTGCAGAACATGAAGCTTCAGTTCATGCAGTCACATGGCTTGCGAGAGTGCCCTCTAAAAGCAATTTGGCTGACCACCCATCTCGCAATGATGTCAGTTTACCTTTCTTCAGGTCTGCAATCGATGTGTCCTCTGAAGCTTCTATAGTTTTGGAACAGCTTGTCTGCAGAATGTTGGAAGTTGGGGAGAAAGGCTGCGTGACAAGCCATAGTGGAAAAAGAAAGAAACTTTGCTGATCTTTCAATGCGCATGTCAGAACGGGTTTGCAGAATAATGTGCATGTCACTTGAGACAAAACCTTATGAATGCAAATGCATGTTATCAAACATGCAACGTTCCTCTCAAGGGAGGGTGGGCGGGTTTCGTCGCCTTTTTGACTTTCGAGACCCACCACCATCCCCATTCACCACCTGGACAACAGCTTGCAGCCTAGCCCTTACAGCCTAAGAAAGGCTGCGTGACAAGCCATAGTGGAAAAAGAAAGAAGCTTTGCTGATCTTTCAATGCGCATGTCAGAACGGGTTTGCAGAATAATATTTGGTGCTGGATGCTTGCCACGTTTGGAAAAAATGTTGAACTTTTCGAAATTCCACGTTTGTTAGTCACAATATTGCATACCACACCGTGCCTGAACTGGTGTCGCATGGCATGGGATCTGTTACTGGAACCGGTTGCGGTTGTTGAATGTCAACATTAATCAAACCGTTGAAACTACGCTGCATTGTTTTTTTGTCGGAATCAAAGTAAAAACCTAAATTTCATGCTTGGGGTGGCATTGTGGGTTTGATTTATAATATAGGTTGAATCGAAACTGAATTGATTGCAAACCCTGATTCATTTTTTTTTGCAGATTTCGATTTGTGTCAATCGGGGTCACATCACAGTAATGGCGTTGGTTTTGACCTAGGTTGATTGACGTGTTTCAAATCTGTAAAACATGAATTTTATGTACTCGGTTTTGGGTGGATGGTAATGTTGCATTTCAGAGCGTTGATCGTTGTGATTGTATTTGCATGATTGTCTTTGGTTTGACGCTGCTTGGGCTTCGAAGTGTTGTTGTTTCACACTGTTCGTGACAACCTTGTGTTTGTAGCAAATTGCAACAAACCGGGGCCAATAGTGATGTTTGCAAAAAAAATGAAACAACAAATCCAGCACCGCATTGTTGTGGCCAGCACGTGTTCCAACCAAAACGACCAACCTGAAATGTAATCCCAAAAAAAATCGTCAAAACTCTGACATGGAGGACGGCCCATCTCATTGTGGACGTGTTTTTTTTGTTCATTGAAAAAAATGGTCACATTTTGCCTGGAATTCGCCACGGCGCTTTGACTTTTCACCATTGTTCTTCACACAAATGGGGGTTCCTAAAATAAGGGTACCCTAAATCCATAAAAAATGGGATGTTCCATTGTAAACCATCCATCTGGGGGTACCCCCATTTACGGAACCTCCAAATCCAACCAACTGGTTAGTGGGTCATCCCAGGAGGACTTGGAAGAGAAAGTGGTGCAGATCTTGACACAAGTGGCGAGTGCCACTCAGATGCAGGGACCCAGCCGTGTGCAACAGGGACATTTTTGTAAAGAAAAATATTGGGAATCTGGGAATATGAGTCGTACTGCATCATATGATGAATCATATGTCATATGTAATGATTCAATCAATGTGATGCAATTGTTGTTGATTGGAAGGATATGATATGATCATTTGATATGGGAAAAATTATACCAATATAATCCATGTGAATTTGATTGTCCCCATCAAAAAATATCTAGGATTGGGAAACATAAAAAACTGCAATCAGCCGCGCAGACCGAGATTGGAGGTTCCAAAAGTATATAAAAATATTCTTTCGAACCAGACATGAGGGATGATGATTTTGTTCTAGAGGTTGCATGTATTTAATGACACATTTTTTTTGACAATTATCATGGTGGAATCCCATGAACCTGAAACCATCCAGCAACTGGACACCATCTACAACACCTACAACACCAAAAGAGCCGGTACTCAAACATAGCAATGGATAATCACCAATTTGTAGATGATTTTGTCATTAAAACCTTCTTGTATAGGGTACTTTCCAGCTAGCGGTGTTTGATTACCAGAGGGTAAACCTGGTGAATATCCCAGTAGGTATCCTTTATCAATGATTCACCATTATGAACTGGGATAATTATTGGGTGATATTCATATAATTATGGGCGATTATTCATGGGAAAATTCACCATTATTCACCATTAAACCACCATTCTTCACCCTTTTAAAAAACCACGATTTTCCCGATGAATTCCTACTTTCACTCCCATCCCCAGGGGACTGGTTCCCGGGAAGAGAAGAAGTCCGTGTTGGCGAAACTGAGAGATGGCTCGGTGCAGCAGGCTGCGGTGGATCCATACAGAATACATCCATCGTTTGGAATCCATAGATTTATGTTTGTCCAATGTTTGTTCTGATGGTTTTACAGCCCCGCACCAGATCTGCAAGTGCGGTGAGCGCTTGATCGGGCTGCGGCGCTACGACTTAGCCTACCAGGAGGTGGGCTCCGATGAACTCGTTCCTTGCGGATCCCGTTCGTAAGGGGTTGGAAATTCTATCTTTAACCTTTATTCAACATCCATTTACGAAGTGAAAAAACATCGGATAAGTCAGTCAAGTCATGTGGCTGCTAAACCTCGGTTAGTCTTGGGGATTATACTAGCTTACAAGCCAGTATCATGGATTATCATTATCCACTATGGAAATGCAGCGACGAAGCCATGTGGGATCGAAAGTCAACGGGATTTCACCCGACGGGATTGTAAGACAACCAGTCTGGGGATATAATTGGGATGTAATGCGGATGCCCCAAAGATAAATGCCCAATGATTGATTATTGGGTGTACCTTTACTTGGAATGATTTATGAGAGCCCCCAAATGGTGGATAATTGTCGATGGTCTGGGTTGATAATTGTGGGTTCGACATCATTATGTATATATATACACACAGATATTCAATGATATTTGCACGCTAAAAAAACACCATCAAAATAGCAGAAAAACGCACCTGCGCACCTTTTGTAGTCTTTGTTTTCGGCACATCTCTGAAGTCAGGTTCCATGGCTTAGTGAGTGGATAGGAAACCCATGGAATTTGCTTCCGGGCATCAAGAGGGTTTTCTATCTCATTATCCAACTAATTTGAATATGATAACTTCAAAAGTTTCAGGAGGAAGCTTTTAACCCCCAAAGATGGCAGGGTATGGTAACCTCTGATAGGATCACTTCAGTACTGCATTATTACTGCATGCAGCAACCCCCAAAGATACTGTAGGACAGTTGACCTGAGTTGACCTGGAAATGATGCTCTCGATCCTTCGAACCCTGGCCCCAGGTGTTCTACCGCTACTGTGACCGGGCCACGCAGTTGCGCTTAGAAGTTGAGAGGCTGGGCTGGGAGCATTCCTGGGTCCGATTGGGTCGAATGTCACTAGCAACTCTTATTTTTTCGGATCTTTGTTTGATTATTACCAGAAAGTCCAAGAAATTATGATTTATCAACATTTTCCAAGAAATTTCAAGTTGTTGGACACAATCTTAGCTTCTTGGACCTTGTGGTTTTCCTCTGTTTTCCCCGGCCATTTAAAGGTTTACTTTCCTGAAGTCTTGCCAGGAGTTGGCTGCCAAAGAAAGCACTTTCTTGGCACTTTCCTCCCGTTTTAGCACCTGATTCCCAAGAAAACTAGGGTGACGTGAATATTTCTTGGAACCTTCACCCCATAATTGCCATGATTCGTTTGGAAGGGACATCAAATTGTAGCCCAAGTGACCAAAAATTCGGGCAGAATCCCCACATGAAATCTCCGGCCCAGGAAGGACTTGGGTGACACACCCTCGCTAAAGGTGTCGGCCTGGAAACCTGGCTTACCCCCCAAATCATCCATTGATAGATTTGGTTTTCTATTCCAAATCCATAGACCATCCATAAACCATCCATAAACCATCCATAAACCATCCATAAACCATCCATAAACCATCCATAAATTGGGGATCCCCCTCCACTTATTGGACCCCCCAAAAAATGCGCAGTTTTAGTAGGATTGGAGTCTTGGATCTTTTTGTGCATGGGGATATCTCGGAGATTTGTCGGAGATATACCTAGAGCATGAGATGGAATGGGTTTTGAAGATTTGGGTCTGAAAATATCGGATAGCCAGAAATCACGATTTTAATTGAGAAAATGCTACAAAACCATTGGCATATATGGGGTATACTACTTTTTCGGAGAAAACCATTTGAATGGAACCTTGCCGAGATGACTTGATGGATTGGGTTGCCATACAAATCTCATCAAATCTCGATTTTTACTGTTTTCTTTTTTTTTTTGTGAGGAAACAGATGGGTAAACTGGTAAACGCAATTTCAAAATATGTGTATATGATTATGTATACAATATATTATACATATATATGTATGTAAATAAATAAATAAATATATATATATGCAAAGTATATATATATATATATCCCAGAAAAAGTTTATATAAAGTTGGAATTGACAGGGAATCAACAAACCAGCAAGATGATTCTTCAACACGTTTCTCTTTTTTAACAAGCTGCCATTCTGATGTACCCTCCGGTAATGAAAAATGGCAAATGGACAATCGACAATCCCCGATGGATGACAATCCCATTCAATGCCCGTGGGGGATTTCTCGACAGCCCATCGCAGCTTGAAGGTTCTGCTGCGGTATCTCCTGGGTGCATCCTATGCCTTGTACCTGCAGACCATCCACCGCGACGATGCCGTGCTGAGGCAGATCTAGATCATCTAGATATATCTAGATCATGATGGACATGCGCTTCTGAAAAAAGGGACTGACTGGAATGGTGAACTTTGTTGTTGGTCTTGTTGTTGCTGTTGGAACTCTGACTCCAAAAATCGGGGGGACTCTGAGCCCGGCTGAACAAAAGTGGCACCTTCTGCGACTGCTCTCTGATGGCAACATGAAAACGTCCAGAAGATTTCCATATCGAATGTGTGAAAATCATCTGCATGACAGTACAAAATAGTACAAAAGTGATTCAAAGAATCGTGTAATGTGATAGTTGAAACCTATGGAGTCCACTTTCTCCAATAAATCTTTACACCCAAAATGAACTGCCAATTTTGGCGGTGACACGGCTCAGCCCACAGGTCAGACACAGTCTGGACGCCAAGCAGTTCTTTTGGGCCTGGAAGGTTAGAGCTTTGCAGCCTGAAATGGAGAGGTTTTCACTGGTTTTCAAGTATTCTGTTGCTCCCGGAATCTCGAAATTCCAGCTGGAAAAACATATTTGCTACGAATTCCCATGTCATGAATCTGAAACAAGACAAGTGACCCCCTCAACATCCTGGGTTTCAGAAGACCCAAAACATGACAAGGGTGATGGATTAAAACCAAAAAAACATTTCTTTTTGGATGAACCATTAACCAGCTATTTTGATTCCACGTGGTAGCAGTCTGACCCAGCAATTCTCGCTGGGCCTCCAAACCACTTGGATGAAAATTGACAAATTCTGGGCGACTGGGTCGCGTCTCAGTTTTTCTGGGTTCCTGTAAAGCAACCCAGATACTCACCATGTGAATATAAATATATGAATTTACATATATATATATACATATATATACGGAACATTATATAACTTATAACATAATATATATATATATGTATATATATATGTATATATATATATGTATATATATATGTATATATATATATATATATATGTATATGACGTTAAGCTGGTCATCGAACGTTTTCATTCTCAAGCTCCATGGTAGGATTTGATGTTCTCCTCAGGTCCTTCCAGCTAGCGGTTGAGGGTTCAAGAACTAACTACTTCGGGTTAGGGTGTCCGGTGTACTGTTTTCAGCCCAGCTTTGCCACTTACCTTCTGACCCTCTTCCTTGGATTTGCTCTTGGACTTTCCTCAGCTGTCCTGGGTCTGTGGCTCTGCTGGAAACACTTCGGGACCATCCTTTTGCCTGTGCCCTCGCCTCCATCATCTTCTGACCATTCCCGCACCTCTGATCGTTACTCAGCACTTGCTGGGTACGTTAATGAGCACAAGCAGTCAAGACGGCGAGGTGTTGGAACTTAGCTGTTGGTTGGGAGAACTCCAGATTTCCATCAAGGGCCCTGCTGACCCTGCTACCCGTCTGCTGCGCCAGCTCACCCGACCTGGGTCCATTGCTGCTGCTTCTCCTAGGAGCACTTTGGGTTCTTTTGAGGTGGTCTCCAACGTGGATTCACAACCTGAGGAGATCTCCCGTGAGTTCAGGGATTCTATTGCTTCCAGTTTCAGCCCTTGCCCAGCGGAGCAGTTGCACTTGGCGGCGAGACTCACCGGTTCAACGTTGTCAGGTGAAGACAGAGTGCGGCGGGCTTGGAAAGCCGGTCAGTGGGCAAAGGCGGTGTTGGGTGGTCGCATTTGCACTCCTAACAGGTCTGTGCAGCTGGACATTAGGCCTCGCTTCTACGCAATTTTGCGAGCAGAAGGATTGTCCAAGCCTTTGCTTTGCCACTCCGCTGCCTCTTATTGGAGAGTCATCGGGGACATTGCTACGTCCAATTCCATCTCTCACGCCTTTCCCAGTGAGAGTGAAGCCAAGATTTATTTTGCGGGAGCGGGAGTTACTGACTACGAGGTCAGAGCCTAGCCTGAACAATGGACACTCTGGACGGAGTTTCCTACTTGACTGCGGAGGACATCGTGCTTGCCTCCGAGGCGGTTGTTCCCTATGTCCTCACTTGGCCCCCTCCGGAAGAAGGAGAAGAGCCTACAGAATGTTCCGTTTTGGTGCTTATGAAACGGGAGGGTGGACTCCTGTTAGCACTTCCCAGCATGTTTCTTGCAGAGGACGTGATAGATGCTGGCAACACAGGAGACGGGCACGCAATTTTCGGGCCGTCCCTGAGAACAGTTGTTCCTTTGGTTTTGGAAGATGGAGGAGTTGTTTCACCTACAGGCATGGAAGCCGAAGTTTTGGTGGTGGACTGCACGGATCAGGTCCTGTTTCACATGCGAGCCTTCGACCAAAGCGAAGAGGCCGTCTTCAGTTTCGACGAGGATTCGCCTTTTGCGTTTCCAGCATTGGAGAGCCTTCTGGCAGGCGTCCGAGCTTGGGCACGGGAGTCTTCCGAGCAGCGCGCTGCCTTCTACACGCCAGACGAAGAGGAGGAGCTTCCTCCCCTGACTCCAGACAGGCCTACACGAAGGCGAAGCGCCACTCCAAAAGCGGCTACGCCTATCGCAGGTGGTGCAAAGCCCAAAAGGATCACCACTGCTGCCTTGGCCTCGGATCTGCATTCACTCATGGGGAGCCTGCCAACAATGACCCAGCAATTGACCCGCCTTGTGGAGCGGCAGGATGCTTTGGAGGCTCAGCTCCCCAAGATGCAGTCAGCTTCAGCTTTGGCGATTGGCCATCCACTGGGGATGGCGCTCAGCAATCCAACTGGAGGCCCCTCTATGGCGGCAAAGGCTGTTCAACCTCCGCCGAGAACGGCTACCAGACCGAACCTTGGTTTGTTGGCTTCTCCACAGATTTCCAAGCCCTTAGAGTTGCAGGCGTTAGAGGAGGAGAAGCCTTTGCAGGAGGTGGAGTCTGGCCTGACTTCAGACAATGCGTTGGCCCGAGCGGTTTATGCTCAAAGCCAGGCTTTGACCACTCTGGTCGCCCAAATTGCCCAGGCTCAGCAGGACCCTATGACCGATTTGACCATGGGGGCAGGAGGTGCTTCGACCAGAGGAGCTGCTGGAAGAGCGAGACTGCAAGCGGAGCTGGCCTCACATCGAGGCACTTTCTTCAGAGCAGTCACTCAAGCCATGTCCAGACGCATGGCCCCAACCAGTTCAGCAGATGTGACGCCGCAGGAGCTGGTGGACAAGGGCATCTGTGGAGTCAGATACCTCGAGAGATTCGGGGGCTATGGGCGGCACCGCGAATTGGGTCAGCTCCAGTATCAGGTGATGACAGCTTTCGATTTCATGATGTGTGGGAACATGGAAGCTGCGAAGGACACAGTGGCCTTGTTGGCTGTGACGATAGAGCAGGCATCATTGGACAATGGTCGTATGGAGCTGGCCACACTGCTTTGCCTTCAGGAGGACCCACCCAGCTCAATTTTTGTGAACAGAAGCCTGACGGCCACTTCACGGGCCCGCAGCTTCGCTCCATTAGCGGATCAAAAGTGGGTCACTGTGGCACTAGCCTTTTTGAAAGAGATGGAAGTCATTACGGCCAAACGAGCCGAACTGACGGGCGCCTCAACCAAATGGGCTTCAGAGACTTCGTCAGACGTCGTGGGGGCCACAGCAAAGGCAAAGGCAAAACCCAATGCAAAGAAGAAAGGCAGAGGAAAGGGCCAGGCACAACAAGCGGGCCTAGAAGAGACAGAGGCTTGAGCACACCACCATGGAGTTTTTCTACTGATGGTTGCAACAATTTTTCTGAGGGGCCGGAGCCAAACCCTCTCTTAGCATCCACCAGTTTTTGCAAGTGGGCCATTTGTTTGCCCAGAATGATTGCCAGGAGCCGTACGAGGTTTGCCTGGCATTTGCACAGGTCTTTCACTGCGACTTGGCGGACATCCAGTTCGTCTACCACAACTTTTCCATTGCCAGTGCCGCATCCAGGATGCTTCAGTGGTGGTGGCCCCAGACTCTCCAAACGAAGACTTGCGGCCCTTGCTCAAAAGCGTTTGCTGCACATCACTGTCTTTTGCCTGAATTATTTGTATTTGGGTAGGTTTCCAAGTTTGGATGAGATTGGGAGGCGACCGAATGCATGGCAGCTGAGATGTTTTGCTAGGCTACGGTCACTTTTGGTTGTGAGCGGGAGCGACTCCTCAGAGTTTCCCCTGGTTCCGGGTCGTTCCGGCCCAGACCTTGCTGCTGCTATTTGGCAGCTTGAGCATTTTGTTTCCAACAATCAAGAGCTGCGCCAAAGCTATGCACAGACGAAACCAGTACAGTTTGAAGAGGACCCTGAGCTCTGCCCGGTCAGTGAACACCCTGAACTTCAGCCCTACAAAAGCTTGGATGCAGGGCGACTCAAGTTGGTTGGCGAGGGAGCATGGCCAATTGAAGAGTACATCAGCGGAGTACTTTGGATGCCTTTTCAAGAGCCCCGTTTTCTTCTTCATGGGCAATGCACCCAAGGGGCGCAGGTGCCCGCCTTTCATCTTGAGTCGAAAGAGGAAAACCTGCGGCTTGCGAAGATCTGGGATGCAAAGGGCCTATTGAGGCTTTTTAGAGGACCTTTACAGGATGGACATTTCTGCCGTGTTTTCAATGCTCACAAGTCCAACGTAGTTGACAGGCAGATTGGTGACCGACGGGTACCCAATGCGCGAGAGTTCTCGGTTGATGGCCCATCAAGGCACCTGCCTCCAGGCTTTTTGCTGACAAATTTGCGGGTCAAGCCTCTTCAGCAGCAATTGAGGGGTAGCATCACGGACCGCAGGGATTTCTATCATCAAGCTAAAGTTTCAGAAGCTCGGGCAAACTCCAATTTGCTACCTTTCCAGTATCAGGCCGATGAGCTCACTGGATGTGTAGCTTTGGCACGAGCTATTGAGCAAGAGCAAGCAGCAAAGCGGAGGGGTTCAGCCAATAGGCAACTTCATGGAGACGGTTTTGGCATCGAAGCCATTGAGACACATGACCACGGCAACAGATGGTACGTTGGTTTTGGGTCACTGTTTCAGGGAGACCACCTTGGTGTTGAATTTGCTCTTCAGGCCCATGAAACTCTGCTGGTTGATGGGGGTTCCTTGGATGAGAAGCACCGCCTGAGGGGCCATGCTTTATTTCCACTTGCCCAGCGTTGGGAGGGACTGATCATTGATGACTACTTTGCCATTGGTGCAGAGGAGGTCGGTCAAGACCCTGAGGAGTCATTTGCTCATCATGCTCTTCTCCATGCACGCAGCACTTATGAGAAAAGCGACCTGCCGGGTTCACCAGAAAAGGATGTAGTAGCAGCTTGCTGTTTCAAGGCCGCTGGTGCAGAGATCGTCTCCTCGGAAGATGCCGTCAAGCGTGGCGTTACGTTGGTTGCTGCACCTTTGGCGAAGCGCATCGCCCTCTCTTCTCTGAGTTTGAGGGCGGCATCCCTCCCCATTTGTAGTGCGAAGGTGCTCTCAAGGTTGGCAGGCAATTGGACCTCTGTGTTGATGTACCGTAGATGCATGATGGCTATTGTAGACAACTTGTTTGCTGAAGCAGCATCTGCAGAACGATACGGCGTCAACTGTGCCGTTCCAATGACCAAGACAGTTGCTGAGGAGCTCGCCTTGCTGAGTGCGTTGGCGCCAATTGCGGCCTCCAATGTTGCAGTTGATTATGTGGAAGAGATATTTGCGTCTGACGCTTCTCTTGGGCGTGGTGCAGTTGTCTCCACAAAGATCGATGAGAACCTAGCCGAGGTGCTCTGGCTTGGCAGTGACAAAAAGGGGTGCTACACACGCCTCGATGGAGTTGGCCTTGCTACTCTTGCTGCTGCTGGGGAGGAGATTCATGACCTCCCTACTGCTGACCCTATCAACCATCCTGAGTGTCCTGATGAGCATCCGTACAAGTCGCCTCTCCTCTACTTCGACTTTGTGGAGTTCTTTGGGGGAGCAGCCAGGGTCTCAAAGTGCCTCGCGGAGCTTGGTTTTACAGTTGCCCCACCTTTGGATTTGAGCATGTCTTCCCACTACGACATGACTGATTTGAGAGTCATTGAATGGTGCATGCGTATGATCGCATCAAAGAGGTTCAGGGCTTTCCTCACGGAACCGCCTTGCACAACTTTCAGCCCTGCAGCTCATCCAGCAGTGCGGTCATATAAGCAGCCAGAAGGTTTTGACAGGCTCAACCCAAAGACCCTCACCGGCAACATCTTAGCCTTTCGATCCTTTGCCCTGCTGAAGGTAGGCTACAGACACCGGCGCCCATGTGGAAAAGAACAGCCTCGACTTAGCAAGATGGCATGGTTGAGGTTCTGGAGTACACTCATTGCTCTGGGTTTTGAAGAGTCGGTCATAGCCTCGTGCCAGTTTGGTTCCCCACACAGGAAGGAGTTCAGATTCCTCACATACCTGTTGGATTCCTCAAAGCTTGAGACCAGGTGTCCTGGAGGCCACCAGCACATTAGAATCCAAGGCGCCTACACCAAGCAGTCAGCAGTTTACACTTGGGAGCTATCTAGGCACCTAGCGGAGGCCTTCGCAGCAGCGTTGAGGCGAGATGCGGCCCTTGACCGTGATGCTCCCAGCGTTGATGGCTACGAAAGCATAGTCATCAATGACCTGCTCATTGCCAACGAGTGGATTCAGGAGAAGTGCTGGTGTTGGAAGAAAAAGAGCCACATCAATGTTCTTGAGAGCCATGGAGGTTTAGCTGTTTTGGATATCGTTGCAAGGCGTTACAGCAATGTGAGATTCAATGCCCTCCTTGACTCCAGAGTTGCAAAGGGCTCGCTTGCAAAAGGCAGATCTACATCAGCCGGCCTCCAACGGGCTTGCAAGAGATCAGCCGCTCTTCAGCTTTCGGCTGGTTTATACCCTGGCTGGGGTTTTGCCCCCACCAGATTGAACGTTGCTGATGATCCAACAAGAGGGCAGAAAGTGCGTGCCCCATCAAGCGCCCCTCTCATCAAGTTCTTTGGAGCGCAAGAGATTCAGAAGTTGCACGCACCTGGACTTGTGCGATGGGCCGCAAATTGGGCAAGACTTGTCATCCTGGTCCACCTTGCATCGTCTCTGCCTTGCACTGAAGCTGGCATTGCGCATGGTCCTGATGTCTTCTCTGACTTTGGATTTTACCCCCCTTCTCTTCCACAGGTCACCTCTTTCACAAGCTGTCTGCCTCACGAGTTTCCTGGACTTAGCCTTCTTTGCACCGGGCATCCTGCCTCATTTGGATTTCTTCTTCTTGGATTTTGCCTCACTGTTCTGACCTTAGCCCTAGCTGGACTCTGGACTCACAAGGGAGGTAGGTTTTTAGGTCATGTCCCTTTGAGGTTTTGGATTTTGGTAGCCGGCGGGTTTAGTTTAGCTCATGCCATGGAACCTACCTCAGCGCTGGAGCGATCCCGCGCACAGGCGCGAGCTGGAAACTGCCCACTGCCGACCAGGGTTGTCCGGAAACAGACTTTGGATTACAGATCAGGGCTTCTGAAGAATTTTGCAATTTGGCTTTTTGATCAACATGGCCTTCTGCTTTCGCAGATGTTGACTGCAAAGCCACCTGATGCAGAGGAGATTGCGAATTGGTTAGTCGAATACGGAAAAGCCATGTTTTCTGCTGGTAAAGCTTATGGTAAGCATGCTGAAACCATAAACGCAATCTCAACGGCCAGACCAATCATCCGCAAACAACTGGTAGCAGCTTGGGACTTTGCCTACGCTTGGTTGGCTGACGAGCCCTTCCAGCATCATCCAGCGATGCCGTTAGCGGTGTTGTTAGCAATGATGACAACTGCAGTTGTTTGGGGATGGCCGCTCGAAGCAGCCATCATTGGACTCACCTGGGCGGGTATCCTACGGATTGGCGAAGTCTTTTTGGCCCTCCGTCAGGATCTCATCCTACCCAGAGACTCAGCACCAGGAGTTGTCTTTGGAATGCTACGAATTCGGTCACCGAAGACACGTGGAAGAGCAGCCAGGCATCAAGCTGCGCGCATAGATGCACCAGACCTTTTAGCATTTTTGGACGCTGTTTTTGGAGACATGCGCCATGATGTGAAGTTGTGGCCGTTTTCAGCAGCCACATTACGAAAAAGATTTGGTGATTTGTTGCGAGCAGTTGGTTTGCCTACAGAAAGAAAGGGAAGCCTGAAGCCTTTTGATCTGGGCTCCCTCCGGCCAGGAGGAGCCACCCACTTGCTGATACAGTGTGAGAACAGTGAGATTGTCAGGAGAAGAGGCAGATGGGTCACCACCAAAGTCATGGAAGTATACTTGCAAGAGGTGATGTACACGACGTACACAGAGAGACTGGATGGACCAACCAAAGCCAAAATAGCAATGCTTGCAGGATCATTCAGCAAGACCATTGAAGAGGCAATTAAACTTCTTCAAGCGGCAATTCCACCTACAGCGTGGTTTTCTCTTTTCCAGGCCAATGACCCCAGGGAGCTTGGAAGGCATGGGAGTAATGGATGAATTCAGTCAGCTTTTGAGCATGAAACTGCTTTGCTGACGTGTGGACTTTTGCAGTCGCAGTGAAATAAGCTGAGTGCAGCCTGCTTGACGTTAAGCTGGTCATCGAACGTTTTCATTCTCAAGCTCCCCCTGCCCTAGACTTAAAACCCCGCCCTTGGATGGGCTCTTGGCCTGGGATGAATTCAGTCAGCTTTTGAGCATGAAACTGCTTTGCTGACGTGTGGACTTTTGCAGTCGCAGTGAAATAAGCTGAGTGCAGCCTGCTTATATATGTATATATATATATTATATATATATATTATATTATGTATTATATATATATTATAGGCACTGTTACACTGTATACACTGTATACACTGTATACATTGTATACACTGTATACACTGTATACACTGTATACACTGTAAACACTGTATACACTGTATACACTGTATACATACATAGATACATAGATACATACATACATGCATGCATACATACATTACATTACATTACATTACATTACATTACATTACATTACATTACATTACATTACATACATACATACATACATGCCATGACACAACATGCCATGCCATGCCATGCAATACCAGTACAATACATTGCATATGCGAAGTTTAGCTTCGGGCATCATCCCAACCCAAGGCTCTCCAAGTTTGCCCAGGTAGATGTCTTGCGAGATGCTCTGAAGGACGTCCTGCATGTGGTGGAGATTTTTAGCGCCCAATCAGAAGCCCGGGAACCCAGAACCCGAAACCGTAGCCTGGACCCCCGTCGATTTTTTGATGTTTGAAAAGTGGGACTCAATGGACCGTGGAGAGAGACAGGGACCACGACCAGGGGAACCTCAGGCGATTCGAGAGGAGCTCTATTGGTGCCTCTACAACAGCAGCCTTCTGGCAGTACGTGGGGATCCCCAGAGGTCCAACAAAAATTGCGATCCTGAAATCCTACCAAACCCAACAAAAATGAAGCCTTCCAAGAAACATCACTGGGATCGTTGATGGAAGTTGTCACAACTAATCATAAGTATTCAATTATCCAAAGTATCTCACAAATATGCATCAAAACAATCTGAAACATCCTTTTCTCAGTGGCCGATATCCCTGTGCTAGGCATGTGTCGCTGGTTGCGCCTACATGGCTTTCCTCAGCTATGCGTCCAGCTCTTGTGGCTGTTGCTTGGTGGATCCAGTGGGAGACAGGTCGAGTGATTTCCCCCAATGTCGGTATGGAAGTGAGGGATCTCCCCATGATTTCCCCCACAATTTTTGGGTTCCAGGGTTCCAGGGTTCAGTTGGATTTTCAGTTGCTTTTCAGTGGATTCGAATTAAGGCATTGAGGCCTTAGGGTCCCACCGATTTCAGGATTCTTAGCCGCTGGACCTGACCTCTCCGCGCCGGTCGCGTCAGGGAGCCACACCTGAGGTTAGTGGAGTCCATGCACACCTGCCTTCCATTGATGGCGGTCCACATGATCCCTTTCCGCAGCCGGGTGATGCTGGAGCCGAATCGGAGCTTTTCTTTGTGAGTCCTAGAGCAACCGAAAAAAAGAGTAGAACTCAAATAGCAGTAACTTGCTCTTCTATCTTTCTGGGGGTTTACATTGGAAGCCTACCACTAGTGAAGTTTATCGGTGGGATAGTTTGGTTTTGTGCCATGGCAGGCAGTGAGAGCGTTGACAGAAATGGCGCTCAAAGGAAAGCAGTTGGGCAAAGATCTGGTCCCTTGAACCATTTCTGGCTGTTCAGGAAATCCTCTCTAAATGACTGGTTGCAGCTTTGAAGTTATTCTCCATCCCTATAGGATGTTCCACAGTCCCTCTAGAAACGCGTCTTAACTCTCAACCATCAGTATATTGGTTATACTTTGAGTTATAGTGATATACCCTGACAGCCACCCTTTGGTAAAGCTGGACAATCTACCAGCACCTCCAGGAGCTCGCCGCCTGCGCGGAAGCTGCCAAGCAATTGGGCGAAGCCGCCCGTCGGGGCACCCGACTGCTGGCAGTGGGATAAAGTGAAGGAATGTTTCTGGAGATTTGAGAGATTTTGAAAGTGATGATATCTCTACTAATATACTAATGTCATCTAATGTCTATACATCCAACAGAGACGTTTTTTGATTGGCCGCAAAAAAGGAAAGTGGATGGGCAAGGAGTTGCACATGAGATCCGGTGGCTTTTTTTCAGCCCCTTTTGACCAACCATTTGGGGGTTTCCAAAAATATAGGGGTACCCCCAAATCATCCATTTCTAGCTGGGAGTTTCCCTTCTAAAAATAAACCATCCAGCTATTGGGGATCCGCATGTATGGAAACAGCCAAAATTGTTGTATTGTCATTTTTGTTGTACAAAAACATTTCGCACCAAAAAAAACTCCGGTCAAGTATCCAAGATTTGCTGGCTGAGATTCCCTTCACCATTTTCAGTTTTTGCTTGTCAGGGGTTTCAACAACTTACATTTTTCCGACCCTACTCTTGATGCTTTTGTCAAGTAACGGGCATATATTTGCCTGGGTAGAAGTAGCAAGCAGAAACTATCCCGGTGCATTTCGAGTTCGCCATGTTCACTTAAATTTTATCGAGGTATCAGTCCAGCATAACCTACTGCTGCCAGCTGTCTCACTGGTTCTCACTGGTTTCAGGTGCCTGTGTGGTGGCACAAGAACACATTGAAAAGGCCAAGAAGTTGGAGACGATGCTGTGGCTCGAACGCTGGTGCGAGGGGACATTCTGCACATTCCCCATTTTCTCAATGGCCATTGAAATGGGAACCTCATCTATGTATATATATATATATTATATATTGTATATATATATATATATTATAATATACATATACATATATATATAAATATATATATACATACATGGATGATTCATGGATGATTTTCATCATCTCTGGATGGATTTTCCACTGAGGCCATGGATTTTGCACCAAACGAATGCAGTGAAACCAGTGGGTGAAACTGGGGTGCTTCGACTTTCACGAGCTCAGTAAGTAAACATGAATCAGTGTGTTTCTTCAGGTGCAGGTCTTAAAGAGTTTTACAAAGGCCTACATCGATGGGTTGGAAATTCAGGCGAAGTGTTCTTCTTTCGGACTTGCAGTTTTTGATTGGAGTGTCCGCGTTGTACCAGTGCAGGTAATGTGGGGGGTTCTATCATTTTTCTTGAGGGTTGCTGCTTTCCATTGTTTCATGCAAGTCTCGGGTACACCCAGAAGTCATACCTGCCCGACTTATTTTTCAAGCTTGTTCTTGTTCTTGGGGGTTTCCTGAACCACCAAACGGCCGTGTATCAAACCCGTGGCACCACGATTTTCGCATCAAATAGCTGGTAGTGAGCTGGATCATCGAGATAGAAAATCACTGAAAGCCCATCAAAATCAAAGAAACTCCTGAACATCAATTAAAAACAACGAGGGTCAACTTGGTCAACCAAAATCAATGAAAAAAACAATAGTTTTGACTGATCCCCTGGGAGATCTTTAGCCCCAAGGCCACCCGTCCCAGCAGAGACCACCAAACTTTTCGAGGCACGGTCTGTGAGATTTTCGGATGAACAGACAGAGTTTGCTCCCCTATGTCACTGCAGAGTTTGCTGTTTCACATTGCAAACAATGCAGAGATGTGTCGCAATCTGTGGAGAATTTCCTTGTTGTGTATTCCACCAAAAATAGAACTGCCATGGCAAACTTTGGGGACCAAAGTTTAGCATTGAGACAGCTGTCATGGAGCGGATTTCGGGATCAGACAAAGCACTGGGACCGCTGCGCGTAGCTCCAACTCATCGTCTTCCAGTATTTTAAGTGGGGCAACTTTGGGACCCTATTTTTTGAGAAGCCACATTGGGTCCATGAACCAGTTGTTTATTCTTCCAATCCGAGGGCAATTGGGGTCTCTTCACACTCTCAGAATCTGACATGGCAACTGAACATCCCCCAGTTGCAAGTATCTACATATTGACCACCAGTGCTTCCGTTTGCCATGTTTGTTCACTGTGGGGTACGGGGTATCCCTCCTTTAGACCATTCAGCATATGTCCCATGTTGCAACAGCGTCCAATGCCAAACGCCGCTCGCACAGAGGGTCAGAGAGAAGGCATGTTCCATGATGCAAGGACCAAGGAATGACTTTCAAGTTGCTTCGAATGCTTCGAATTCCGCATATCAGTTGATGCCGAGGGATACCAACTTACAGATGGTTTTGTCCATCGTTTTTTCATGTTTTTTCCATCATTTCTCTAAGTCCTCAATGCTGTTCTCAACGCGATTCCCAGATTGGGAGAACATGGGAAGAGGGCCCCCAAGAACAGAAGGTAAGACGACAGCCTACCCGGTCTACCCCTAAACTCTCCAGACTTGGCTCGACTTCAGGGCTGGTGTTCATTTTCAATCTTTTTGAACCACTCCTGTGCCATGGCGCAATAGGATGACTATCATGGCCTTTGCCCCTCGGTTGAAGGGTGGAAACCGAGCACCGGAAGAGATTGGTAGCCAAAGTTTGAATACTCCGGTCGAAATACTGGTTCAGTATTGGATCAATTGGATCGATTCATTTTTGAATCCCCAGGAATTCAGGGTATTTGAAGATTATAGTTCTATTCACTGTATGTCATCAGTCAAAGGAAACTTAGACGCTATACCGCTATACTTGCGTGTTACGGAGTTTTGAACAGCAAAGATCAAAGAAGAGCAGAGGGCAAAGACAAGCAAAGGCAAAGAAGAGCAAAGAGCGAAGAAGAGCAAAGAGCAAAGAAGAGTAAAGAGCACACAAGAGCAAAGAGGTCAAAGAGCAAAGAAATGCAAAGAGCAAAGAAGAGGAAAAAGCAAAGCAAAGCAAAGAGCAAAGAAGGGCAAAAGAGCAAAGAAGAGAAAAGTGCAAAACAAGTTGCAGGTTTCGAAGGAAGTCTCGCACGAAAACTTCGTTTTCACAACTTCAACTTCCAGTTCTTGAAGGAGGTTTTGCGCGAAAGCTTCGTTTTGGCAAGTTCAAGTTGCAGTTTTGAAGGAGGTCCCGCACGAAAGCGTTGTTTCCCGACGTCAACTACGGTA
>Ga0126342_10008069_pt1 | contig 18831 bp, 16 predicted proteins | sample Cyp1metagenome_FD_92528 | JGI IMG/M metagenome (GOLD analysis project Ga0126342, IMG submission 92528) | Coral microbial communities from Lord Howe Island, Old Settlement Bay, Australia - Cyphastrea 1 metagenome | ecosystem: Host-associated > Invertebrates > Cnidaria > Coral ...
ATGAACAGATAATGGAAGGACATGGAAGTAACGCGCATGAAAGGAAAGTGGAAGGAAATGAAATGCATTAAAATAAAGTAAAGTGAAAGGAAGATATAGAAGAACGTCGGAAGAAGTAAAGAACTGAAAAGAAGCATAAACATCCCGTGGCAATTTCCACAGTAGAAATGGATGGCCTGTGCATAGTCTAAGCGAGATCCGTAATGTATTGGAATTTCAAAACTGGAGTCAAAAGTCATTTTATTGACAAGGGGTTGGTCTGAGCATTTTATTGGCCAGGGAAATCCTGATGATTTTTAACATGTTAAAATTCCATTTAATTTTATTGCAAAAAATTGAGTGTTTGGAGCATTTTATTGCAGAATGGAACCAGTGCTTTTCCAGGATCTCTTTATATCGATTTTATTAGGCATGTCATTTTAGATCAGCGAATTTGAAGGAATGTGAAGGAATTTTAAAGAATTTAAAAGGAATTCAAAAGGAATTTAAAAGGAATTTTAAAGGAATTTTGAGGAAATTTCAGGAATTTAGGGAATTTTAAGGAATCTTAAAGGAATTTTAAAGGAATTTGACGGAATTTGAAGGAAGTTGGAGGATTTTTCAAGATTTTTAACGGTTTTAAAGGATATTTAAGGAATTTTAATGAGTTTTTTTGAATTTTTAAGGAATTTGAAGGACTCTTAAGGAGTTTTCGGGAATTTTAAGGAATCTTAAAGGAATTTTAAGGAAGTTTAAGGAATTTAAAGGAATTTGACGGCATTTGAAGGAATCTGAAGGATTTTCCAGGATTTTTTTCATGATTTTAAAGGATTTTGTAAGGATTTCTAATTATATATTACATATAGATACATATTTACTATATATATATATACATTTAGAAATGCATAAATAATGATATATACATGTGCATATTATAGCTTTATGGCTGAATCTATCTACATATCTAGATATATCATCCTTTGGCTGATGTTACAATTGCTACATTGTCAACCTCACTTTATATAGGTACGGTGCAACATTCGTGACATAATTGTACCCTCAGTGGAAGCACTTTACATAGGAATTGTGGCTATATATGGCTATATATATATATACACACACACACACTTATTTGAAGCACTTTACATAGGTACGGTGTGTTGATTTACTTGCTCCGTTGAATATTCTATCTGTCTAATGATGGTATGACAGTATTCTATGTGTGAGGATTTGGCCTTAGTTGGAAAATTAATTTTAATATTCTATCTGGTAGACGCTGACTATATGGGGGTCCCTGGTGTAAATTAATCCTAGGGCACCGTGAGTTCATGGATTTTTTTGATTAATTATCTTGTTTTTTTTTCCTCCTGGGGGTCTGGAACATAGAACTGGGGTCTAGACCCGGATTATTTTTGTTAAAAAAAACAAGTAAAGGAAAAACCATGAACAACCACCTACTATCACCTGCTTGGGAAAAGGTTGATTCTCCATTGAAACCAACAAAACCAGACAAACATGTGAAAACAAAAATCATTCAAAATGCGGAGTGGGATAGCAGTTTTGCAGTGGGCTAGAGAGGAACATGTTCTTGGATTGGTGCGGTGATGTGCTGGGGAGTTGGGTGCTCAAATCATCCACGGGTGGCCTGGTTTCTTCAGCACCCCTCCAAGCTCTCATCCTAGCCTTCAAGGCTTTGCACCTGTCTCCGCATGCTTGTTCATCAATGTTTGCAACCGGTGGAAATTAATCCAAGGGTCTTTCACCACCACACCACCCATGGATTATTTTGAGAGCCGACGTGGGCCCATTTCCTCATGCTAACATTGGACACCACTGTGCCAAAGCAAGGACATTTTCCTCTCTAGCCCAGTGCAAAACTGCTATTTCAGCACCCTTCAGCACCCCTCCAAGCTGTCATCCTGGCTTTCAAGGCTCACTGCGCATGCTGCTTGTTCACCCAACTGCTATTTCAGCACCATTCAAATTGTCATCCTGGCTTTCATGACATTCATCCAAGGGTCTTTCACCCCCATACCACCCATGGATTATTTTGGGGGTCTACATGGACCCACCTCCCCATGCCATGGCATTCGACATCACTGCAGCAAAGCAAGGACATTTTCCTCCCTAGCCCAATGCAATCCTGCTATTTCAGCACCGTTCATCATCCTGGCTTTCAAGGCTTCGCACCTGTCTGCGGATGCTTGTTCACCCAATGTCTGCAACTAGTGAAAATTAATCCAAAGAAGGTCTTTGAACCCCATGGCATGGGGAGGTGGGTGCTCAAATAATCCATGGGCGGTCTGGAGGCCAGAGACCCTGGGATTATTTTCCACAGGTTGCAGACATTGGGTGAAGAAGCATGTGCAGAGGATGACAGCTTGGAGGGATGCTGAATGGTGCTGAAGGGATGAGATGAGACTGTTCTTGGTTTGGTGCAGCGATGTGCAGTGCCATGGCATGGGGAAGTGGCCCCTCAAATAATCCATGCGTGATCTCATGCGTGATCTGGGGACCAGAGACCCTTAGATTAAGCCCTACAGGTTGCAGGCAGCTGGGCCCTCAATTAATCCATGGGTGGTCGGGGGGTCGGGGGCCCTGGGATCAATTTCCACAGGTGGCAGGTCAATATGCAGAAAGGTAGAAAGGTAGAGAGGTGATAGGTAGGTAGATAGATAGATAGATAGGTAGGTAGATAGATAGATCAGATAGATAGATGGATAGATGGATAGATAGATAGATAGATAGATCAGATAGATAGATCAGATAGATAGATCAGATAGATAGATAGATCAGATCAGATCAGATCAGATCAGATAGATAGATAGATAGATAGAAGGATAGAGAGATAGAAAGATAGAGAGATGATGGTAGATGGATGATGGTAGATAGATGATGGTACATAGATGATGGTAGATTAGTAGAAATAATGCTAATGAGAACGAAAAAGATGCAACAAAATGAGCGTGCGTGGCATGCGGGCAAATATGAACAATTCCATTCAAAAGATTGCCAACATACCCAGACGATCAGTGTGTTGTTTCGCATCAGCTTGGAGCAGCTTGGACTTTGCAGACATGTGCAGAATTATGCAGACACGAGACCAGGTGAGCATGTGATAGACTGTGTGGTTTTTATGTATATACCCAAAATCATCCAGATGTTAAACCAGGTTCTAGATTAATATCTAAAATTTATGTGCAGGATTAATAAAAAACTAGTCGGGGGGTCTGGAGGGTGGGGGGTGCCTAAGGCACCTCCCATTTTAAAATGAATTGTACGAACCGGTAGGCGTTATCCACCACGATCATCGCATCGCGCTACGAAGGTGGAGAGAAGCAGGCAACAAATGAAAACCGCATTGTGTTCAGTTGGAATCGCAAGAACCGCACCCGAGGAATGTAAGTAGATTTCACACGCCGAAACAGCAGGCCAAAAGAGGTAATTAAGTACTGGTCCCTGGACTGAAGAAAAACACTTACCACAACAACCAATTCCAAGCATAACGCCCTAGAAAAGGTAGGACGACAATTTGAATGTGTTTTGCCGCAAACACGGTTCAGAATGCCGTAGCTGGGTTACAGCAGCCGGGCGGCATGACTCGGCTTGGTATGACAACCTTTTTGTGAATTGTCTAGGGGAGTAAAAGTGGAACAACCTCTTAGACAAGCAAAGGAGCGGGTTTACCCGGAACTGCAAGGCACAGGCCGGTGCTGTTGGGTGGTCCTGGCCATTGAACTTTGGGGGAGGTGGAGTACAGAAGCCGCCCACTTCATCCGGCCCCTGGCCTACACAAAAGCGCGAGCAGCCCCACCCCATCCCGACAAGCCATGGCACGATGGACGGCTTCCCTCACCCATGCTGCTATGCATGCTTATGCCGCATCCCTGCTATCCATGCGTGTGAAGGAACCATCACTGGGGAAGACACCCTCGCGCATGTCGAGCTCTAACTGGTGGATGCGCGCCTCAGCCGCAGAAGCACAAGCCTCATCGTCTAGCAGAAGGAGGCCAGAGTTTCCAGATTCACAGTATGATGATGAAGTGAGACACAGGTCACCACCAGGGGGATATACTACTAGAAAGGTAGAGGTAATCCCACCTGAGGATCAGAGAAATCCGAGGACATTAGCCAAGGAAGATCACATGGCGTTCTGTGCAGTGCAGGATATAGACATGAGACAGCATGGTTTCAAGCTCCGGAGAGATTGAGGAAGAAACGTGCAAGAACAAAGCATTGTACCCTTGGACCAAACAACATTTCAGGTTTCGATCGCATACAAATGGCCATGGATTCTATTTCCTGGATCCTCTATTCGGGCTCAGAACATCAAGAATTTAATGTAGCCTTAACATGGCTAGCTGAGTTTTTGAAGTACCTTTGTGGCTACACTACCCAAGATGAAGAGGACTGGTTGGATGAGCAATGTAGCAGTTACTACGTCGATCTCATTGGAAGACCAAGAGACCCAAGAGACTCCAAGTACCTAGAGTGTAGCAAGTCCTTGGGAAGAGAGTTGAGACACAACAAGAAGTTTCTTTTCTGTGAGAGAGGCAGTATGAACATTGCAGACCTATTTGGTGAAATGGGAGGACTCAGTCCAAAACAGTATGGCATGTCTGGCGCACAGTTTGCAGCATTTTGTTGTGCAATCCCAAGCAGAGATTTTTCGCTGACATTTACATGCATTGGGAATGGTATCCGTATGGTGCTACACCTTCGTATCCATTTGATGTGAGATTGAGTTGTGTACAAGGGCATTGAAACCAGGTGGTTGGCCCTTACTCTACACATCACCCACTGATGCAGCAAACAAAACTTCGATTCAACAACATGGCCTGAAGACCAACATCAAAGGAAGTGGACGAGGCGGAAGAGACGCAGTACACTTCATGTACCGCAACGGCAATGGTCAGGGCTACATAAGGATGGCAGAAGGCACTACACCACCACGCAATTAGAGGCACCCATTGTACTTCGTGTTGACTCCAGAGTTTATTAAGAGCCAGCAGCTTTTCCTTACCAAGAACGGGGTGATTTTATTCCACGGTGACATACCAGCTGAATTTTTACGCCTTCAAGATCAGTTACCAACGTTGGCGTGCAATGTCTTGAGACCTGGAAGAGGACATATGCTGCCACCCTCAGTCACAGGGGGAACTTGGCCAGCTGATTTTAGTTATGATGATGGACATGTTCAACGTGAGAAGGGTGTCAGGTTTGTTCCTGGAGGTCCCATTCCTGAAACCATCAGAACTACGGCTTGGCAGTTCATGGGCCAGGAGATTCCTCAGAATTATGGAAAGCTTGTTTTTGGCTTACCCCTGGCAAGAGAGGCTGATTTTGATCCAACACTCGAATCAGTTCATGGTTTATTGTCAGAAGGCTTTCAGCAGAGAGAGGAATCTGAACAAAATGATCAGCCTATGGAAAATCCATATGAACAGCCATCAAGACGTGCAGGACGCTCTCAGCAGAGAGAGGAACCTGTCGATCGATGGGAACAGCAGCGTTCCTCATCAGATAGTTCAGAACCTCCAGAAGAAGAACGACAACAAGATGAACATCATGATCAAGAAGAAGCACCCTCTCAAGAACAAGTTGATCCCACTCAAGATGATCCTATGGGTGAAGATGCAGTTGATCATTGGGAAGCAGAAGATGCACCAGATGAAGGCTATGTAGTTGAACGAGTGGCACGTTCTTCTATTTCTGCATCAAATCCCTGGCCGTGTGAGGCAGGCATCATTTGTGCTCGCTCTGAAGATGGCCGTATCAAGCCAAATCATTATTGAGAGAAGGTCATCACCCCCCGAGAACGGGCATTTTTGCTTATGCATCAACGAGTTGCTTTGAGAAGGCAGTCCATTGGACGTGCTGACTGGGAGAAGCTTCCATGGACAGGACATCTGTGTTACCTTTTCGCTAGAAGCTGGGAGATGGGTCGACTACGTTCATACTACATGAAAACACGTCAGTACAACCATCTCACAAACTTCCTGAATGATTGTCGGTACAACCACACAGACTGGATGAGAGGACAAAGTGAACCACCAGGTTGGGAAGACAGATATTCCATTGATCGAGAGGGATGGTCAGAAAATTGGCTTCTGTATGAACGTGATCTGATGATTCAAGAAGATCTTGAATGGTTTGCAGAGGCTGTCTATCAATTCTTCCAGAAACATCAAGTTGATCAGAGAGAACGACAGCATGTGGGGAGACTTCTGCAAGAAGAAGTACAATGATGATGGAAATGACATTGTGCTGGAATTGAACACTTGTGGGTATGACATGACGGATCCAAATGTCGAGGTTCCCATGACCAAGAAGACCATCATTCCAGATCCAGAAACACATTTCTCTTTCTCCACAAAGCTCATGGTCTTGGCTATTGATCTGTACCAGAATGAAGCTCCAAGGGATTTCTGCCCTTACACCAACTTTGCCCACAAGAAGCTCACACAGTTTGTGGACAGCAGGAAGGATATGACAGCCCAATCCTACAGATTCTTTGTTGAGCATGCCTACAACCCATTCTTCCAACATGAAGCATTTCATCAATCTGCACGTGCAAGGACCAAGGCAAAAGATCTAGGTGCAGGTGAATTCCATACATCTGCAAAGCTTGACGGTTGTGTTTGGCTTGCAAATACTGACAAGATGGTTCATGTGCCAAAAGATCAAGCTGATGATGTCAACATGGATGATGATGATTATGTTGAGGAAGAAGTAGAATTCCTACCAACAGTGGAAGTTATTGTCAGGCTCCAGGAAAAGACAAAGAAAGAAGATGATGTAAGCTCTCAGGAGAGAGAGGAAGCATCCCAACAAGCAGGACACTCGGAGCAGACAGAAGAGATACCTGAGTTGGACGTAGCAAGTAGCCGTTCACCTGAGGAAAGGTATGGAATCTACATTATGAGGCAGCTCAAGACAGAGTATCGAGAGCTACTGAGAGATATGGCATTCAATTCACAAAACATTCCCACCCGTGATGACAGAGAAGGCGAAGAACCATTAGGTCGTGATCAAATTGGTAACTTTGCAATGGTGCTTATGATGGAATTTCTCATCTCTGAATCCCATAAGAGTTTTATAGAACTTTTTGCACCATGGACAGGCACTGACATCACTGATGAACAGTATCATGAATTTCGTCTTGAACTCAAAAAGCTCAAGAATGACAACAAGCATCTTCACCCGTCAAATTTTGAGGATGTTGATGAACCAGATCTCATGGATGATCCAAGCATTCCTCTTGAATTGGGTACGACAAGGCGTAGTGCTCTACTCATTGCCTTTGAATTTGTGCCTGTGTTTTTGTTTGGGCTTGAATCCTGTGTGGATATACCATGAGTATTGAGCGCATTTACATACGCTGTCAAGTCTCAAGAGAGATATAGAGTAATCCTGTAGACACCGCACCAACTGGCTATCGGCCGAGTATCCAAGGTGTGTTAGCTGTCTGGGAAGACGCTCTGGCTGATCTAATCTAGACGCTAGTGCCCCTCTTCACCCCACCCCCTCAAAAGCTTAAAAGGTAGAACCATTGTTACTGTCAGGATTGGCAACGTACAGTTTGTGTGGCAGGCGTGGCGCTTGGTGACATCGACGTCCATGTTGTGTGGCAGGCGTGGCGCTTGGTGACATCGACCTTCATTTTGTGCGGCAGGCGTGGCACTGACATCGGCCTAAAGACTATATGTTTCATTGGGGCCCTTTTTTTGTAGTGGCCTCGCTTTGGAACGCGCGAGGCTTCCAAAGTACTGCGCTTGTCAGTAAATCTGATGTCTGTTTGGTTGGCGGTGGTTTGATGATATGTAGCATTTTGTGTTCCAAAGTGAGGTCAAAATGGCTGTGTTCCAAAGTGATGCTTTAGACTGTGTTCCAAAGTGATCTTGTTACCCTATGTGCCTGCATTGGAAAACCCAATGCCCTAAGCATCCCCAAACTATTTTCATGCGTTCTTCTTGGCGTAAACAGCTCCACCGGCTACATGTCATCAGGCGCCAGAATGTCGTCTCGCGAGAGCGCGCTGGCAATATATAAGTTTTTTTTTGGGGGGGGGGTTAGCGGTGTAAAGAAATTTTCCCCCTTAATGACAGTGGCACATATCCGTTCGCATGGGGCAGAAACACAAATATAGACGTTCCTTGTTTGCTGGGCCTCCAGTTTGCATCTTTTTAGTAACAAACGGATCTTCCGTAATTCAAAATGGCTGGTGGAACTGCACTATATTTCATGTTTTTTTCAATGTACATATTTTTTAAATATAAAAAAAGTAAATAAATATACGAAAATTGTTTCTACACGCTATGTCATTACACAAAAATGCCGCTGTCAACATTTTGGTGTGCGTTTGTCGAATTTGTTTCCTATGTTGATGGGTCATTCCTGGGCCTTCAGTTGGGTGGTTTCCATTATCCATCCTTATTACGTATCATAAACATATTGGCGCACAGCTGCACCTTGAAAAGTACAAAGCATCCCTGCCTCGAAATAATGATCAAATATCACTGAACCAGGAAGATGTCATATAGCTTATTGCTGTCATAGAGATCACACTCAACAATGTGATTTCTACGTTGTGGCTGGAAACGTTAATGTTCTCGTCATGGTGGATTATTGAGCGAAGCTCATAGCAGTGAAACCGTTGAGAAGCAAACTGCAATCAGTTGTTGGTGCTGCACTGAATGCCGACCCTTGCCCCGCAGGTCTCTTGCCATAAATGGGCCTTTGGCATGTTCATTTCTTAACTGCGCAAGCGATGCGTATTTTTTTGTTCCCATCAATCGGTGCTGGTTGGTTTTCTAGGTACTGTCAGTTATCCCGTTTCCATTTTATATATATATATTGGATTTTCCCTATCAGTCATGTTATACATAGGTTCGTGTTTCTAGTATTTGATCGGTGTGCCGCCCAGGTGAACCAATGGAAAAAATGGTCCGGACCAAACTGGTAGTATCAGCCATTGTCGGCATTTATCCGGGGATGATACGTCATCTTAACCTCATACGAACCCAATTTGCCTCTGTATTTTTCCTTTTCCACCAGATCAGCGGCAATTCCTTTGGAATTCCAAAGTTATTTTTTTCAGTGTGTGGGGCCTAACCCCCTTCCCTTTTTGGATACCTCCCGTGTTCCCTCTTTCGATTGGGTCGTAACTCGCCTGACAAAAAGTCAGTAAAGTTCAGCGAGATGCTTTGGGTTGTGCGGCAGTGTTGTTGCCAAACTATGGTTGTCGGCCCTCATTTTGGTAAGGGCCAGGAGGGGGCCCAAACAGAGTGCTTCCCACATTTTCACAAATTTCAAATGGAGGCCAATCATAATTTAATGGTTCTTGCGAACTGGGAAGCTGTCCAGAACATTATGAGTGCAATGTCGTGTCCAGGTTGTCTCCCGACCAGTTGTTTCCCAGCATGGAAACCCCAAGTCTTATGCTGTTCATTTTGTTTTTCATTTTGATGTGTCAAATTTCTTGCAACAGTTGACCAACAACATCCTTGAACCGATGCGGCCCGTGCTGCTGTCGTTTAATTTTTAGTTTTTTTTTTCAATTTTAGATTTAAACAAAGAGAACCCATGACAAAAACATACAACGAAGGCATGGGTCCAACATGGTCCAACCACAAAAATTGGTAGTGTATGTTATGAAGTGTCCCTGCGCCTTTTTGCAGATGTGTGTTTGTGTGCAACTTTGTCAAGTTTCAGGCTTTACCACTCATTGTTCAGTCATTATTCAGGCACTATTCAGTCAGTATTCAGTCATTATTCAATTTTCAGTCGTTATTCAATTTTCAGTCATTACTCAACCATTATCCAATCATTAGTCCATGTCACGGCAGGGATAAAAATAAGGTACAGGTGCTTGGCACTTTGGTGCGCACCCTCCTCTTTTATTGGCCTTGAAACTCTGATCTGTAGAAACATGTTGATTCTCTTTCATGATTTTTTTGAGATGTGAGCCCAGTGGCTGCCATGGCCGAGCCATCGTCATCAAGCTACCTGGCAAGACGACTGCCGGTTGCAAGCGTAGCTGAACAGCTCACTCATTTTGAAGGCAACCAGCGGAAGTCTTCATACATTGAGAGACGAGCGCTGGCATCTGCTGTCACTACTTCAGATGTTTGCCATGGAACCTGCAATAGGAGCAAACCTGACATTGAGGACGATTCCGTTCGAACTTCGAAATACATTGACCGAAGGCAAGGCCCGGAAGCAAGGCAAATGGCTGAATCCCTTCCGAAACTAACCATCCTAGAATTTCATGAAAGTACTGACAAATCCGGATTTGACCCCAATTCCACCAGTGTTCAGAGACGGGTGTCAATACATGGTGACGGAAGCCGCATCAGTTGTGCAGTGGCTGACCTGGCAAAACCACATGCTTCTCCAGGCGACGGTCACTCTGACGTTGCCACATCAGAAACGGTGTTTCTGAACATTTACGATCTGGGCGACACCAGTGCAATTCAGAATCTCAATGTCATTTTAAAACCACTAGGAGGCGGAGCTTTCCATGCAGCAGTTCAGGTTTATGATCAAGAGTGGAGCTTTGGTGGCCTGAGCGCAGATTCAGAAGACCAAGGTGACGAAACTGGCATATGGAGCTGCACTCCACAGATGTGCAAGCAGCACTCCTTCCGTGAATCAATTGCAATTGGCACCACATGCTTGTCGCACATTGATGTGCTAACCATTCTTGGTGAAATTTGTGATGACTGGCCCATGAACAGCTATGATTTGCTACGTCGCAACTGTTGCCATTTTTGCGACGAATTCTGTCGTTTGTTGGGCTTGGGCCCACTTCCAGAGTGGGTGTTGAATTTGGCGAAGGTGGGAGCTGCTTTAGACGATAGTCTTTCAATAATGGCACGGAAACTCCGTATCGCAATGTCTTCTGCAAAGAAATTTAATCTAACACGGCTGAAACTGAAAAAGGTGCGGGGCAAGTGCATGTTCAGATTGAAGTGATTTGGCAACATGTAAGACAACTCCTCATTTGGCTGGCTCAATTCCAGGACTTTTGCTCTAAAGTGTAAGTTGGCTCCGTACAATTTAACCTTGGTGAGAAATATGAATGAACAAACAAACATGTCCAATCGTAAAGCTTGTGCAACTCATTTGGCGGACAGGAGTGAGCACAGTGAGTATAGTGAAGATAGTCATGGAGGTGCAGGTGGCAGAGGCCTAGTAAAAGTCTGATAGTGCCTGCTCCATACTGTTCGCTTATGGCGTGCTGTGGGTCTGATTCCGGGTCTTCTGGGAACTCTTCCTCGAAGGATCCTGGGTCGGTACCATCATTGGTGACGCTGGGTCAAGAGCTCAGATTCAAGTTGTCTCCGTTGGGTCTGTCAAAGGACCAGATGTGAAGCAAAAGGGGCAATGCAAACTGGTGCAAAACAGGGTGCACAATTCGTACATATGTTACATGACGGAATCATATGCCATCACAATTCATTGTGTAATTGTTTTAAATGGGCTGCTCTCCCTGTAGGAGTGCTGCACCGAATTTGTTCTTCCCAAGGGAAAACCAAAGTGTGGCCTCGTGTGGATGCATGGCTTGGGTGATGATGAGAGCGGATGGGCAGATATGCTAGAGGACGAGTTCATGGTTCCAGCTGCCTTGGGGCCATGCAAGTTTATTCTCCCTCGTGCGCCACGCCAGCGATCAAGTTGTAATGATGGGGAGATCCTCACGAGTTGGTTTGACATTTCCCGGCTGCCAATCTCGCACCGAAGTGCCCCGCATCATGGCTGTTCAATAGAAGAAGCTCTGTCATCTTGTGGAAGAGTCCATGCTGCCATCGACAAGCTGGTCGATGAAGGAATTCCACCTCAGAACATCGTAGTTGGAGGTTTTTCTCAAGGTGGGGCAATGGCAACTTGACTTTGAACAGTGTGGCTTTGCCGTTCTCTACCTTTCTTGCTTCTCAAATGTGCAGCTCAGCTAAGGGTTCTTGTTTGGGTTCTACTTTAGCGGCGGGGGTGATGCTGTTCGGGTTCATGCATTCTATGAGGTTCCCTGGTCTTTTTCCTTTGGACTCAGGCCATGCTGTCTGCCCTGACCCATCCACAACGGCTTGGTGGCACTATAGCAGCTTAGTAGATATGTTTTCAAACCGCTTGAAAGTCAGAATGGTGTTGCTGAATCAAGGCTGTTCCCGAATCGCTTCAACTGCAGTGCCCTGCTTTGCTGAAAGGTCTTCAGCGGAATTTGCTTCTTCCCTGATCTTGTCATGAAGCTGGCCCAATATCCTGAGAACCAAGGCATGCAGGCAAGGTTTGTCTCTGTTGCTGAAAAAAGTGCCCAGTACATCCCAGCACGCCGCTTCGGAGGTATTTTGGGGGCATGGAACCCGCGACGAAGTTCTTCATCCAGATCTGCAGGATGAAGGTGTGGAGATCCTGCAGCAAGCAGGGCTCAAAGTGACAAGTAAGAAGCTCTGTCAGCAAGCGGAGTCATAGCGGAGTGAAAGGACGGAGTGAAACGAGTCAAGCATAGTCTCAGCCCAATATTTTTGAAGCTCAGTACAGCTCAGTACAGCACAATAGAGTCTGGGGTGAGGGCTGAGATTTGGCTGACAGGTTCCCCGTGGAGATGTGATTTGACGCATGAAAAATGATATCATACCATGACAGTGGAGGCCAGTGGTCCGGAAGCCATTTTGCTAGTTGTTTCATCTTGTTTCTTATTCTGAACTTATTCTCCTATTCAAACGTTTTGGTGCTTCCTCCTTGTCGTCGCATGTGAATTTGATGAAATCAGTAATAGAAAGCGGGCATGGTTTACAGGAAATGATAACCATGTAATTTTGGGCGACTGATTGTCTAGGGTGGACTTACGTTAAGGGTTGGATTTTAAAAAGGTCTGGATATGTCTGGATTGTGTTAGTGCAAAACTGTGCCTTTGAGGAAATACATGGTGGAGCACGGCCCTACAGCGCAAGAAATCAAGGATGCGGCCGGCTTCTTTGCCACTCAGGCTGCCCCATTGAAGTGACAAAGCCTGGCTCTTTGCTGCTTAAGCAACTGCACGTTGCAGCTGCAAGGTGTTCTTTGTTCGTATAATGTATGGCCTGAAAGCGCAGGCTGCGAAGGAGGTCGGTGGAAAAAAGGAATTCCACAAGCTTGCAATACTTTGAGCTACCGTGCATGTTGACTGCTCACTTCACTTCACTTCTCCATCAACAGACATAGCTGGATACAGCTCGCGTAGCTCAGAGACATGCTGAGCAAAACGTTTAGCATGGAATGCATAGAATGAAATTAGAATGAAGCTTTCAAAGTTTTTGGCCCAAGCAGAAGTTCTCCAAAAGCCTGGAAACGCAGCTCGCGGAGGCCTTGGACTGGAGGGCCAACATTCTTGTTGCGGATTTTGTTGCGGATTTTGATATATATTGTACGAGACATCCTATGAGACATCCTTCGTGTTTTCCATTCTGCATGGTGCGCGTCTTGATGAAATTCCGTTCACCAGTCATTTTGAAGGCAATGCAGCCGTTGGTGTACTTGGCCGTGCGTGGCTGGCTTGGCTGGATTCAATTTGTGGAGCGATCAAGACGGGCATTTTTAAATAGTTCTCTGGTGCTAGTTGCGGCCGGCGCCGTGCATTGCTGGGCTGTGGTATATTCACTCTTTGTAGCTGTGCACACGCGAGCGATGCGCTCCGCACTTAGTTGATTTTCCTTTGTTGAGTTGGGCTTTGAAGCATTTTGGAATTGACAAAGAGCATGAAGGCACTCTAGCAGATTCTAGCACTCAGATGAGCTTGCCCTGTGGGTCACTGCTGGTGTCGTCCAATGGTTCGATACCTTGGGTAAGACCTGGCCCTCTAATTCCAGAAACTGGCAGTCAAAGGCAAAGTGGCAGTCCGAGGCAATGAAACAAACCACCCAAACAAGCATTTAAAGCAATGGTAAACAAGGTGAGCCAGACCAATTTTCTTCTTTGGCTGATGTTCCCTTTGCATATGCATGCATACTTCTATGCATCAAATGAATGCGAAACATATAATATATACAGTATTATGGACACAAAGTGAAAAACCTGGCAAGTCCGAAAAAAAAACATCCTGCAACTAAAGGAACAACAGTTTTGAGTTTTGAATATTTGAATATATATTTTGACTAGCCCATCATGCCGTTTCGATCTCAGCGGTCGAGGGCCTTTGTGATTGTTCTCAAGTTTGGTTTCCTATGACCTGGATGAAGGTTCGAACTAGAGCTTAGGTCATAGCAGGTTTCAAGCCATTCGGGACAAACGATGCAACAGCTTACTGGAGGACACTTCTCCACTTAAGCAGAAGATTAAACGTTTAGCTACATCTGTTTCATTGGCATAATCTTTCTTGCACTGTCAGCCGCTCAGCCACCACTGTGTGACCCTGGGCCCACGGTTGTGCAAGCAAATTATATATTTCAGTTAAGAAAAAACATGAAACACAAAGCCTCTGGGGCGGGCCTTGCAGAATCAGGCAGCGAAACGGTAGATTGAGTGACGCGGTAGGGAACTTCTCCAGTTGTGGACATCTAAAATATTAGCCCCAAATTTGGATTAGTGGTACGTTTGCAGTTGCAGAAGGACACCTAGGATCAAGTGATTTGAAAGTTTGACGGGGTCGTACTGTATCATTTGGTTTCGCCAGGCGTGTGCTAAGGGAGTACAAAACCAACCCGAGGCCTTGTGCCCATGACACTCAATGATCATAGCAGCTCATTGCACGCTGTTAAACATGTTGCAGCATTGCAAGCTCGGGGAAAGAAATTTCAGTGGGACGGCCAGAGAAGCTCCCAGGCGAGGCACTGTTTTGATAGTGCAGCTAATTCGATGCCACCCTCCGCGTAACTGTACCCTGAGGCTTCAGTGGATACCACCAGGGCAACAGCGAACAATTGCCTCAGTCAGTAGCATTGACAGAAACGTTGGCAGTTAGCTCCCTGTGGGTATGGCTGATAGCGGGGTTCACTACCGCTGCCGTGCGGATGCTTGATGAAGATGCAGATGGATTGCCTTTAGGACCGTGTGCATGTGATTGGTGCGATGTTGTGACTGCATGCACAATAGAAAGTATGTGCCTTTTGCCATTCTTAGATTTCTTGAGATGAACTTGGAGCTGTGTTATTGATGCACTGCACGCAGGAAGTGAGGATCTGAAATGGGGGCCGCTGCTTTTTTGCATTTGGAAGTCTCAGAGAACAAATCATGTAGCAACAAGATGCAACAAGCTCAGTAGCTGTCAGTAGCTCAGTTAGCCTTTTGCCTTCTTTGCGCTGAGCCGGCAGATCTCTCCATGTCTGACTGTAAGGATTTTGCGTTTCATCCGGTCGCCGTTCCTTCACAGTGCTCTTGGGCATGCTCATTCAGTTAGTTGTGTTGGATTGTTTGTCAGCATCATCCTTCTTTGCGCAACGATGGCGACAATGAAGGGAGGCACCTTGTCAAGGAATTCAGAGTACAGCAATGGGTGCAGACTTAGTGCAGGCTGAATTCGCCAAGCAGCTTCTTTTTGTGTAATGTCTTGCTCATGGTGACTCTCATTTTTCCACACTTTTTCATATTTTTTCAGGCATTACCGTCTGTGAATCATGCCTGGCTATCGTGGCAATTGGCTTCGCATTCCCGCATATGATCTTGGCCGGTAGACGCTTAAGCGATGCGGCAGCCTGAACCTCAGAGCTGCTGTGCATGGCTGGTACCCAACATAGCATGATGCAGGGTTTCATGCAGCATCAAGCAGCTTGAAGCAGCTTCAAGCAGCTTCTCTTGACTCCGTGTTTGGCCCCAGTTTTTATTTTGCAGGTCGCCAAGATCCATAGCTAAGTGAGCAAATACTAGCACCAGCTGATTCAGGATCAAGCACTGTCTGAAGTTCTTCCAGAGGATAGCTTCGAAGCAGCAGCAGCAGAAGCAGCTGCTATTGGACCTCAGCTTTGTGTCATATTGTCCCTTGCGGATGCTACTCGGCCGCAAATTTCTGTGATCATAGGGTTTTGAATGCTCACGGAGCCTCGCTGATATGGTCGCCCTTCTGGTGTCACTTTCCTCCTTTCTGTTCGAATCCCTGGCAGGGTGACATTGTCAAACTAGCGGCCAACATAGTATACAAATGTATACAAGTTTGCCGAACCACTGATAGAGGCATTTTCTCACGGGCTTGCTTGCGAGCATGTTCAGCAAGCCACTCACCAGCCAGCTTGATCACTTTGTGTAATCAAGTCTGTCATGCACTCGTGAGTCCACAGGCCAAGTCACCACCGCCTTCACCCAGAAATGCCGGAATATGCCGGAATCAGAGTGAAGCATCCGATTTCTTTTTTGTTCTTAGTTGGTCAGGGCCTTCAGGTGGCTTAAGTTCTTGGATGTTTGGGCTACGCTCTGGCAGTCCCTTTCTTGCCGTTCGAATGGTATGGCTGCCATGAAGTGCGTCCACCTGCCGCTGTATCGGTAGGTTTTGTGAAAAGGTTGGCAAATCGCGCTTGCCAACACGTTACTAGCATCCTGTGACAGATTTTACTGCAATAATTCCTCCTTTGATTTTACGACTGGTGGCGCTTTTGGTGTCGAATCTTTATCTGTTTTAGGCGTCACTTTGCCACGGTTCTCCGAAGAAAAGTGTGCTTCCCGAATCTTCATCTCATTATATACAGTATATATATATAACATATAAATACACACACACACATATATATATATATATATATATATAAATCCATATATGTATAGTCAGTTCGTCAATTCAAAATGACGCTTGGTAGTTTCAATTTGTAGACCGTGCCTGCCAATCAGTCCAAATTTCCTTGTTTCCAAGCTCTCCAAGATCAGTTCGTATTCTGGTTGGTGTTTTGCCTGCAGACGCGGCGTGAGTGACCGGAAATTCACCGAGGCGCCTGGCCATGCCTATTGGTGGCAGAACATTGTGTACACCTTGGCATCGATGGCATTCATTGCTGCAGTGGTTGCAAGTGCCCGCTCTCCGGCAAAGATTGCAAACATTGCTCTGCCTCCAGAGAAGGGAGAGACATTTGCTGCGAGCTTAGCTTGCAACGCATGCAATGCACTCATGATTTCGCTGGGACCCAGAATTTGTTCACAAGGTTGATGTGGAAAATCCTTCAGCTGGCATAGAACCACTCTAGTTTGGCTCAAGGTCACAGGGATGAACACGCACTAGAGGTTAAAGATGGTAAAAGACAAGACAGATTTGCTTTGGCAAGGTGTGCCTGGGCATGGATGCAATGACGGCGCTGTCAATCATCATGTCCTATCCCCACCTCAACACCTGGTTTCTGCGAATCGGCGTGGTTGCAGTGATCGGCTGCGCTGTAGCTGCCAGCTAGCTGCAAGGAGCATGTCTGTGTATGCTAAACTGCTAAAATCAGCATTCCGGACTTCAAAAGCGGGCATAGTGGACAGGGGGAACATGATAGCAATGATAGACAATTCTAGGTAGATGTGTAATTGGCTTGAGTGGCCAAGGCTCAGTATAGCCCAGTGCGGGAAATCTATTTGGATTGGCTCGAGCCGATCTTTGTCATCCGCAGCGATTCGCACAAGCGAGTGCCAAACCAGCAGAGGCAGCTGTTGAGAATGATCTCATGGTCAGTCTCTTGGTGGAACGGTTGTCGTCATGGAACTGGTAGTAGTATGTCTTAGTAGTGGCAGCTTATTTTTCCATGCATGAGTGACTTCACGCTAAGTGAAAGACTCCGAACGTTTGTTGCTCTGGACCCTTTGCTTGATTGTTTCTCATTGTTTGTTTATGCCTTCAGTTTCAAAACATTTTACACACATAGCTCCAGTCAAAAAGTTTCATTGCGACCGCAGCGGGGGTGGACTAATTTTTCCGGCCTAGTTGACCCAGTTGAACCAGTTGAAGTTCAACTGGGTCAACTGGGGTGATTGGGGCAGAAGTTTGGCCACCCCCGGTGCCGACCAACTGACTTAGCTGGTTCAAGTTGTTTAGCCAACTGGTTCAATTAAACCAATTGAATGAAGTTCAACTGGATCAACTGTGTTAACTGGGTCAACTGGGCCAACAGGGCAAGAGTTGAGATCAAAAGGACCAGTCTGAAACGTAAAGATAAAGGTTCAAAACGAAAAGACAGGGTTGACAGGGTCAACCTTTGTTAGATACTTTAATCTTTTCCAAGCAAAAAAATGTATTTTTTGACGGATATCTAAGATTCACCATGTTGAAACGAAAGGACAGGGTTGAGACTTTCAGAAGGGATCAGGCTGAAACGAAAGTCTTGAGTCATGTTTAAAGTTGACCGCTCCTCAACCCTACAAAGCAATACGTTGAACATATGAACCAAGTTACGAAAGCCAGCCGTAGGCTAGGGCTGAAGTTTTTGACCAACTGGAGCATAAATACGTAAATAGGTGGCGTGGAGCGTGCCTAAACGGGCAAGTTTTGAGGGTCATGTACCGCGGCACAATTTAGTGAGGCATCGATTCCCCCCTGGTCCGGCTTTTGGGGCCATAGACAAGGAGATGAGACCTGCAGAGCATGTAGAGACACGAAAATGGAGACCTTAGGCTTTTGTGGACATCTTATATAGGTATATTGAAAATTCCGGCCTTCTAAGACCATGTAGATACAAAAACCGATGATGAGAACGCAGCTCTATTCAATATACCTGCGTTTTGAGACCATTGAGACGCGATAAAAAGGTGATGAGAACCCAGCTATATTTAATATACCTGTGTGATTCCACGCTTTTTCATGCATGGTCTTAGAGAAGCCTGGTTGTGAATGACTGTTATGTCACGCACCTTTTGGCTTAAACCTTTAGGGCCCTTGAGCTTTTCGTGGCGACGAACAAAAGGATCCAGCTGAGATTCAAA
>Ga0126342_10008070_pt1 | contig 18827 bp, 18 predicted proteins | sample Cyp1metagenome_FD_92528 | JGI IMG/M metagenome (GOLD analysis project Ga0126342, IMG submission 92528) | Coral microbial communities from Lord Howe Island, Old Settlement Bay, Australia - Cyphastrea 1 metagenome | ecosystem: Host-associated > Invertebrates > Cnidaria > Coral ...
ACCAAGATCTACTGAAGCATGACTAATGTACAACTCTTGAGGTATAAATGCAACATGTCAGTGCCAGAAAATGGCCCGAAGCAGCGTGGATCAAAACCAAAAACCAGATTGGACTCCATTCCGCGAATTTCCGCGTTTGTTCCGCAAATTTCCGCGTTTGTTCCGGGAAATTCCGCGTTTGTTTCTGGCGGGATTGTGTTCAAAAAATGGAATGTCCCAATTCACCCATAAACACGGCTGAAAAGCAATGCCACAGGTTGCTAAAGGCCTTTAACCACCCAACCAATTCCAGGTGAGTGCAAGCCACAATGCCCCATCACAAGATTTTGTAGTGGGATCTATCATGGCGTAGTGACACTTGCGGAAATTATGATTCTTTCCCACAAAGTCTTATTTGTTCCCTTGCTTCATGACGGCCCAAACGGCCAAACAAGCAAACAATGCCTAGCGTACTCAAAATATGAAGATGTTCAAAAAACGTCTTTGATTCTGAAAATATATAAACAAATGTATTTGTTTGCAAAAAAACAATCTTTTCGAAACAAATACATAAATTATGCATACTTATGGCTGCCTAGGTATATATATATAATATGTAAATATGCTTGGTTTAGCCAAGGCTTCGTAAATCAACAATAATCTGTGTGGTTTCATGTGAATTTGAGGATCAACCAAAACGCGTTGGCTGGATCCCCAGCCGATCTTTGGGATGCCCCTTGGATAAGAATTTGTTCTGTTGCTTCGTGATGGTCGGAACCCCAAAAAATGCGAACAAGAAGAACTTCTAAATACAGTATTTTTCAACAAACATATACAAATATCAAAAACAACAAATAAATACACATAATATCACATCAAACTTGGATTTCAAAGGTCCGGACCAGTGACTGATTCACTGAGCACCAAACCCTGCACTGTACCAAGCAGCGCTGGTGATCCGCAAGACTCTGAAGTCCTCCCACCAAGAATCGACATCACGCCAGGTTGATTTAATGGGTTTTGTACGTTTTTAAACCCAAAAAGGGAATGCAACATGATATTCCCAGGAATTGTATGAAATTAACCATTGAACCTTGGCATGTAATGTAACCAACCTTTAAGCTTCACTCACCAGATTGGTTTAAGAAAAAATGTAATACCACATACAGGAGCACATGGTGCTGACAGTACAAAGCCCAAGGGGGGTCCTGTGAATTTCCCTGAAACCATTCTAGGATGGCATGATCAGCTATGCATCTAAGCAACCAACTGAATCTCCGTGTCGTGCCAGCAGCATGATCAGCATGATATGAGGTGTTGGCTCATGTGGATATTCAACGCCCACTCCTGCTTCATGTCATCACCTCAAAACCCACCGAAATGAACCGAACTCCAGCGAACACCCCGAGATGACACGAAAATGTCCTCCAGATCCCCAGTCTCTGTCTCAGGTCCTGCGTCCGCAGATCAAAGCTCATGCTTGCACATCCCAAAGTATTAGATTATAGCAACCTAGACCCTTCAAATAGCCGAAACAAATGGTAAAAACATGGTAAGAGTCCTAAAATTGATGGTGACAAACGGCGTCTAGGAACCCGCAAAAGAGATGGAAGCTAGCAATTTGCCACTCTTCCCTAGTTGAATTTATCTTGCCTTTGGTTGCTACAAGTGATGGCAAAATTAGTCCCCATAATGTGGTAAACCCAATAATAAACCATCCCCTATATATACATATATATATATATAAAATTATTGGGTATACGGTATACCCATGTTTGGGATGATGTAAAATCACCCCCAATGGTTGGTTAATCGGATTGTTCATTAGTGTACCATCCCACAAGCATTCTGGTCGAACATGGAAAAGAAATTGAAACCACCAACCAAAAGAATTGGATTCACAATGTTTCATGCCATACACGCCTACAAAGTGACCTATAGATAGATAGGTGATAGGTGTATCAACTAATATATATATATATATTATGTATATACAAGAGTATATCCTTATATACGAGTAAAATATGATGATCTATACGCTTAGTATGGCTTCTTGTCAGTAGGTTTACGGATGGGCTTATATTAGGGATGCATCTGTAGTTAGATGCAGCTGGATCACCTGTGGAGCAGGGAATCACCCCATGTGACTGGGATTTAATTGTGAGTGTAGGGACTTGACACCATCATGTGGTTGGAAACTTGATTCATAGCTCCGACTGGCTCCCCATCTGTTGATTTTAAGAAAGATATAGAAAGATAATATCTCCAGAACCGCTTCCTCCCAAACACCAGAAGGCCAATGAAAGCCGTGTCATCCCGTCTTTTCCAAACTCCCCTAGTCCGCCCTGGTCTGCCATCCCACCTCCCCACGCCACGCGAGAGATCTGTGCATGATCCCGCCTGAGGTTCTGGGTTCAACCGGGGTTCAACCGGGAAATCTGGGCTCTGCCTGTGGATTGCGAACTGTTGCCATCAGCAGCACCACTTTCCAGTGCCATTGATTTCGGCTTCCCGGCGCCGCGTCATTCACCACACACCCCAGGACTTCGAGGCGCGAAGGCTGCGAAGCCACCTGAACGGTGGAATTTTTTTCAACGGTGGAAACACACAAAAACTGAAGATGTCAGTAGGAATTCTATCAACAAATCACGGCATTTAGTGGAATTTATATAAGCAACAAATTGAATTGTGGGATTTAGAGAAAATTGATCGACACATCATGGGATATGGAATTAAAATTATATAATTTAATTAAAGCAACTTATTGTGGGATTTAGAGGAATTTAACGGAATTTAACCCGCAAATGATGGGATTTAATGGGATTCAACCAACAAAGAATGGGATTTAGGGTTGGTTTAGGGTTGACGGCGGTGGGGCAGAAGCTATATGGTGAGGGGGTGCCGAGATTAAGCATGCAAGATGATGGAAGGGGGAACGGTATCTAACCAACAGAGATTGTGATTTTCCGGATTTTAAGCTAAAAAACACACACAAAAAACTACAAAGCTAGGATCTTTAACTAACAAACGATTCAGAATGGACCAACACGACATGGATTTTAAGCAAACATATTTAAAGATATGTCACCAAAGGCTATGTTTTGAAGCCAACAAAATCAAGGAAATATGAGCAACCTCCACCCCCACCGTGACTGGCGCGAATGAGTTAAGGAGAAATCTACTGGAAAACAGCTGTTTTATCATGCTTTACAGTATCATTCAGTGTGATGCATTGCTGTACAAAGAAGTGTCTATGCAATTTGGGGGGGGCTAGAATAGTCCCCAAACATGGAAAAACATGAAACCCAATCTTGTTACAATATTACACGATTCTTTTGGGGTGCACAATTGGATAGACTCTGAACGACTGGATATGAATGAGATTTTGTTTGGAATATTCATGGATATGACAGGCAGGCAGTTTGTTTATTTGATTACACTATATGTATGTAAGTGTGAAAAAATGATCCAAGTGCAGCAAGCAGCAGAGGCACCAACCTACTCTCCTTGTTTTCCGGGGCAGGGGTTGGTGCCAGTTTGTCATGGTTCCCTTTGACTGGGACTGGTGTACTGTTCCTGTAGTGTCAAAATCCAATCAACCAGGTGTGCCAGGTCGATGATTTCCGCCATTCACAAATCGACTGGTCACATCTGAAGGAGGGGGTGAAAGGGAACAGGACAACCCACCGAATCCGGTCACGGGATTATGGGTGGGAAACTGGGAAAAGTCTATATCCAGGTGAGAGGTGAGCCTGGGCAAAAGTTTGAGCTGTACAAAAAGATCACTCACATCGAGAGAGCTCTGGAGCGAAGCCACCGTAGAGCGGGTGCGTGAGGTCATCAGCCGCAGGCCCTGAAGGCGGAAGGGTCTGGCACTGCACCTGCTGGTTTTGTTCGGCCGGTGACCCATGCACCCACACACCAACCGGTTCGTTGTTGCTTAGATCCGGAGAATCATGCATTCAGTAAACTTGTTGCCTTTCCGGACTCTTTTCCTAGTGTGCCCAATTACTTGGTCAACATGTTACAGTCCTGTACTGAACAGAAATTGGCAGACCTGTTTTCTCGATTTATGCACCTTCCTCTCTCCGAGGCAGTCGTGAGGAGGATCCTAGAGGCATACATCCCAATGAAAGCTCAATGCCAACAAATGCATGATTCTCCGGATCTAAGCACCAACGAACCGGTTGGTGTGTGGGTGCATGGGTCACCGGCCGCACAAAACCAGCAGGTGCAGTGCCAGACCCTTCCGCCTTCAGGGCCTGCGGCGCCTGTTCGGCTTCTGGGTAGCCTCAGCTCACTGCAGTTGCAACTCCAAGGCCACCTCGATGCACTGCGTCCACATCCATGGGTGCTGCAACCTCTTCGGGCTGAGTCTCCGTGTCCATGGGAGCGGGTTGGCGGTCATCATTGCCAGAAATGTTCAAATCCACTATGCGAGAGATGGTTTCCTGCAGGTCGTTCATCTTGGCCTGGAGATCAGCTGCAATCTCTTCACCTGGGACCACTGGTCGTGCAAGGAAGTCCGCCGCTTCATCTTGGGCTTGTATCAAAGCATTCGAAATCACTTCCCGATCTTCGCCCGATGAAACCGACATGATCGAAAAGCAGCGAGAGGGGAATGAAAGCAAAAATATGCAAAAACCCTTTCAAAAACCTGTCCAGGGGACACAACTGGGTTATGCTTGAGCCAAAATGTCCGGTGGACATTTTGGTTCAACATTCCACACATATGCCTTGCAACCGCAAGCTCAATGCAAGAATCAAATTCTTTGTAACATAGAGAATATGAAGGCAACTAATCTGCGTTGAGTTCACAATTCACACCAACTTTTTGAGTTTCATTGTCTACCTTCAAATAGTCTTCAAATGGAGCCCCCGAAGAGTCAAAGAACAGCTCGTGGTTGTTGAAGGAGTCAATGGAATTCATATAGCAGTTCAATTTAAGACCTTGAACGCCACCCCGAAGAACACAAGCAATAGGCCATTGCAAGAAAGGTACACAGTTCTTGTTGTATTCGAGAACAAACGTTCACTGGTCACCAACCAAAAACCATGTTTCATGGTCTCATGGTTACCTGTAAGTCCCCATGTTGTTGGATTCCAGTTCACCATCCCTCGTCCCTGCAACTTCCCTCTGGGTGCAGCGACCCAACAGGCTGCGATGGCAGAGCAAAGGGCAGTGACCCCAACGAAACTGCTCAAGAGACCAACCGCCCACCTGAGATGTTGGTAGAAACCCTGCGGGAGCTACGTCTGTGCACAGAACGTCGTTGAAACTGTGAAAGTTATGATCCAGAGAGCTGTCCGGCTGAGGACCTGAGGAGAAACGCATTGATATGTTGTGAGACAGGATTCCTATAGTATAGTGGTTCATATGTGTATATCATTGTATGTAGATGTATTATTATGGATGAATATGAATGACAATTATAGCCTTCCTCGAAGTAGATGTAACATGTCGACCTTCCCTTTGAGTTGGGGCTTGCAAAAATGTAGTGGTTCTCAAGGTCAAACTGTTAGTTGCGGGGATGGTCATCGCCAATAAACCAGCTAGAATAATCCCCTCTAGTACCCATTCAATGGGGTTTTAGTCAATGGTAAACTCCACAGAACGGTTGGGAATCATGCTCGATATGTTTTAGAGGAACCTCTCGCTCTCGACCCTCAGCATACCCACAGTGTATGAATTCGTGATGTCGTTATGCCCACGATCGCATCTTTCATGGCATTTGTATTTGTAAACATCTGGGTGAGTTCTGTAAGTGTCCAATCCGGATACCCCGAAAGTGCGCTGGATTTGTGTCTATATCCCAAATTCATCCAAAAGCAAACTAAACAAATTTACATAATTTCTGCATTTGGGTCTGTATTATGGATTCATTCTTGGATGTATTGATTTAGCAACCCACACAAAAACTGCGGATACTGCTGATGACACCCGCATCTTGGAGAGGGAGATAACCCAAGGTTTACCACAGTCCTCTGGCTTGGTAGTGGTCCTATTCATGGGGACCCAGTCATAGAAGCTACTAAAATAATGTAATGTATATATAAGTTGGCTATATCTCCCCCTTTCAGGATGGTAAAACTATATATAATCGGCCAATCTTTGATTCTAGTTCTAGTTTTAATGGTGAAATCATCAATCCATGTCGTTTTTTCCCAGTTTTGATGCTTAATTCCCGCATCACTCAGCACTTCCAGGTGACGGCATCCAATCTGCAGTGGCCCTCCACGTATGAGTGGATGCCTTGATCGCTTGGAGGCTTAGGCTCGGAAAAAAAAGGGAAAAAAAGTGGTATCAACTGGCTGGTGGTTTCAAAATCCTAAAAACTTGAAACATAGTTGAGCCATGTTGAAACATGTTGAAACGATGAAATCAATTTGGGATCAATCTCCCAGGTCGTTAGATGGACAAGGGACGGCCGACCATCCTACAAAACTGATCAAAGCACGCCTTTGTAAGTTGCTCCTGAACACATGAGCAACCAACTTTATCCTATAGATCCGTATAGCATCCTATAGCATCCTGAAGCATCATTTAGCATGGCAGACGTCATCATTTTGGTCAACTCCGGAACCAAGATCTTCAGTTGATGGTATTTCCGTGACAGAATTCCATTCTGAGTCATTCTGATGTTTGTTGGTTAAAGACTTCGGAAACACCCCATTGTCGTCACCTATACTCTATTTGAAAGACTATATGGTAGTGGAATGGCTGACCCCGTTGTGTAAGTCATAAAGGCTCTTCATTTCGAATTCTTCGCTTCAAACTCTTCAAAGAAAACACACCAACAGCTTCTCTGTTGTTGGGAATCTATAGATACTCAACAAAAAAACACAAATGGTTATGGATCAATACCTATTAATACCATTTTTAGGGGGATGAACATCCATTTACCAGCTATTTTGATGTTCACCAGGGGTACTATTGGTTTTGACCAATAGCCAAATGTGTTGGATCCAAGTAGTTCACATCTGGTCACATCTCCATGAATTGTCCATGCTGAAGCCATGTCCGACCTCCAGATGCGAAGAGATGTTGTCCAAGGCGTTGGACACTTCCTGGAGCAAATCTCAACATTTCCCAACTCTTCCAGGGAACTTCAAAACCACAAAAGTTGACGATATCACTATCACTAAGATTAAGTACGATTATAACAACATAATATAATATATATATATAACATATATATATAACATATACATATATATTACTATATTATATATACTGTATATATATGTTACATAAGTATACACATTGACATACACACTAAGAACCTATCGAACATCAGGATTTTCCAATGAATCATCCATTCATCCAAAATTGTGTTCACGTTCATTCAATCAACCCAAAGTTGGGTGGCTCAAAACAAGGGTATAGATCGCTACGCAGTGGTCCGTACGTATAGACCGAAGGAGTTGCGCACATGATCTCAAATGAATTCTATCTCTTCAAAAGGGTATGGATCAGGGGTATGGATCGCCTGTGCGTCCGGGGTATAGATCGGGACCTTGCATTTTGAGCTGCAGCCATATATATGAACATAATATGGATATCATTCCCTCTGAATATGGTCGTATACATATATACATATATATATAGATATAATATATATATATCGCAGGCTGGTTGCTATGGATGTTCATTCATAAGCAGTTCATAGGTTTTGACCCGTCCTCCTCATCTCTCCACATTCTTTGTGGGTGCATCTTTCATGTTTCAATATTTTTTTGCTGGTAAATTCCTCATTTTTGGGCAGCTCAATACCAAACAAATGAGGTTTCTCATCCCCGGGGCCTCTAAGGCGACACCTTGCGCACTGGCATTCTCCGCAAGGACCTGCTGGAAGTGTACAAAACGTCCAGCAACATTGGATTTAACCCATTTAACCATCAAATACTGGGGATTATCATCATCAAATCATCAAACATTGGAAATTCAACTTCACTGAATTTTACGAATTATATGGAAATATGTGTTTATTCGATGGATCGCTTGAATCGAAAGGAAAATTGGTGGTAAAATCCATGGTTTCAATTGTTTCTGCCCAAAAGAGAACATGCCTTTTTTTCCCAACCGATGCGAGACTACAAACGGCAGGCACGGGTAAAGAAGCCTCTATGATAGACATTTATGGACTATGACACCAGAATTGTTAGAACATGTTTGAACTTAGAACACTAAGTCAATTTGCCATGTATCCACTGTATCCACCATTCACCTATGTTAATGTTCGAACCTTTCAAGGCAAAACCAAAGAGCTGCCAATTCAACAATTCAAAGCAAGGAAAATCATCCAAAATTCAAAGTCCTGCGGGGGGGGTACCTCAGGGGTGTCCTATTGAACATATGTTTAAAATTCTTTGATTTATTCTAATTGTTGTTTTGCCAAGGACTTGTTTACTTACAGTTCCATTACAATTTACGCATTAGACCACCATTATCATGCTAGCAAATAAACATACCTTGGATCTGAGAATAGGCTACCCCATTCCATCCCTGTCTCATATTGATGCTTATAATTCTAATATGATATTAATATGATTGAATAATATTGAATATGTCAATTGATATCCCTGTTCTTCATGAAACATAGTGTGACAATGATGATACTCCATTGTCATCGTCTCAGCTGCAAAAACATCTTACTTACTTATGGTACCCCCCCAAAAAGATAGTGAGTCGCAATCTACTTTTCCACTTTTTTTGGGGTAATACCTATGAACAAAAAAAATCCCTTGAGCATGGCAGGCATGGCATTGCATGGCATCCACAAGGCCTCAGCCTCACTTTGCGCCAATGTGCCGCGCAGGAGCTGCTGAGCCGCCTGAAGCCGAAGTCTTTGAAACTCGCACAGTTTCCATTGGAAATGCAGACGAGCAACTTACACTTGCGTTTCGAAAAAAAAAAAAAATCAACATAATAATGGTTGATGAGTCCTGAAAGGAAGCATAGGCGGCACAGGCGTAGAATTTTTGGCGATACTACATATAAAAATTCCAATAGATTAATCATTTCGGAATTTAAGACATCGCAATGGAAAATCATCCAGGATCCCCCGCCTGTCCAGCAGCTCCCAGCTGCAGCCTAAGCTGAACGCAAAAACAATGGGAGAGTGATTGGATAACAATGGGATGATCATGTCATGGGATATCAAAAAACATATCACTATAGAACCACATGATGGACTCCATAGTAAATGGTGATATTTCATGAGGATGTAATGGACTATATGGAATAATAATGCAATATGGAATATGGAATACTAATGGATATTGATGGACAATTATGTAATAAGATAATGATTGGATATAACAAAGGGATGGTATACGATGGCTACCATTTAGTAATCAAACATGTCCAGCTGGGAAATCCACGATCAACATGCAGCTTTTGATTGGAAAATCACTGAACTAGATACACTAAATAGGGGCCTTTCCATTGGCATGTTTGATTACCGGAGGATAATCATGTTGGACACCCCATAATGAACCTACCATTTAGGATTGGTTTATATGGGTTTATATGGGTTTATAGCAGCCATCTTGATGCTTTTTTGCGGATCGTTTATGGGGTTTTACATTAACAAACCTGGGACAAAACTTGGGAATGGATGTCCCAAAACTGGGTCAGCGACGACATCCAAAGCCGAGCTGCAGAGCGGAGTAGTTGCCGAGATCCAGCTTGGCCGATTCCTCGAGCTGCAGGGCATCTTAAAGCTATGGCCAAGAGATGGATGGCATATACTGCATATACCCTGGGGATCCCTGGGGGATGGTCATGAATCCATTAATTAATAATTAATAGGGATTAATGATGACCCATGATCTTGGAATCCTGGAATTCTATTGTGAAATGGATGACCATATGAAACCACATGAAACCTGTAAATCAACCCAGAAGAGAAAATAGTGTAAATTTTAATCATAATCCCGCGTGTTTATGACATTGAATCAAATTTACCCTCAGGTCATCAAACATGGTTTGCAGGAAAATCAACCATTTAGTTCCAATGACTTTCCCAGCTATAAACCTTCATTTACTCAATATTTAGATATTTAGTTCGGGGATTTCCAATTAAAACCTCCTGTATATAGATGATGTTCATTGATTTTTCCATATAATTTCCCTCTACCTCCATGTATAGTGGAGTTTCCCATAGTTTCCCACGAACTCCAGTGTTTTCCGTTCGGGGATTTTCCAGCTACCCTGGGATTGTCCACGGCTCCGCCCCGCCCTCCGGGTGTCCCAAACGCAAAAGAGACAGCGATGTCCTGTACGCAAACAGCCACGGAATCACAGCGTTATTGTATGGTACCATATCATGCACCACTAGGGTAGATTGGTACAATGTGAGGCCCCCAAGATAGCTAAGTTGGTTTATAACTCCAATAACTATGGTTTATGGTACTTATAACATCTTATAACTATAGTTACTGGGGCTTATAACCCAACTTATAATTGGGGGGCCTCACATTGTAGCATACACATGCAACCATGTAATGCTCAAAAACTGTTTTCAAGTTTGCAAGGAAACTCATCTATGCCTGCAAGGGTGAGAACAAGATACGTGTGCTTCCAACAGGAGTGACCGTAGTTCTCACCAAGACTGTTGGTGACTCAACTTTACCCCAACTGCAAGCACTTTAAGATGTCCTGCAGTTTAAAGTAAACAAAGCTGAAAGCCGGAAACCCACCTTTCCCATTCTTGGGGGTGCAGTTGAGGATACAAATGGGTGAACCCCTGTAAGCTGGGATATGATATAATCCCTATAACTCTAGTTATATATCCACCTATCTATGGGTGCTGCCACACCATCTGCTGCCGCCTTCCCAAATGCGGTTTTCTTCCAGCCACGCCTAGACACGACAGTTCCGGTAGTGCTATTCACAATGCAGGTCCATGGTTCCCCACCTCTCCCCCAACATAAAACATTCACATACCACTCACATGAGCTATACCCACTCAACCTTCCACACTGCAATTATGTCGAAAACAGGCAGTCAACGCGTAGCAACATCGAAAGAACATACCTGTAGGGTGCATTATCTTTGAAACAATGAAATACTCAGCAATCATGTTGTCAGTTGGGGGCCCGTATCCTATCTGAAACAACCACGGCTCGGGCCGAAACTCTGGTACCAGCGTTACGCCCCGAATAGATAAATGGTAGTTACGCCCAAAATATGGTAAAATATGGTAAAATATTGTAAAATAGGTGTTGATTCATCCCCATGGCTACTGTGTATCACCCTTAGAAACGGCCTGAAGCTCTGCTGAGGCGTTCAACCTTAGCATCTGGATGTAGCCATCCAGCACCCCTGGGGGTGTTTAATGGGAACTGCAGAAGGGATGATTTCGATATCAATCATGGCAAAATACATGAATGATTTGGGACATGGTCTATGGTTTTTGTTGGTCTCTGTAGCTTTTGGGAACAAAAAAGGATATACAAGACCACGCAACCAGCAAGGGATTAGAAAAGAAGCAATAGTTCGATCGATCCCAGGATACACTATGTCCCAAAAGGCGAAGCATTTCATGTTCTACTTTATGCAGGGACCATCAATGCTTGGTGGATACCCATTTTTGGAGGCAATTCTGTACAACTGAAAATCAACTGGGACATTATACATTATCATCACATGGATACTAGCGACTGGTTTCATTGATTATCTGGTTTGGGGCTGGGTGGCTTGCAATCCAACTCGAAACCCTGACAAGGGGAATTCACCAGGTTTATCAAAAAAAGAAAACAAAGCCAACAACGAGTTGACTTTTGGGGTCAGTTCGGTAGGTTCTGCCACGTTCTGCCACGTTCTGCCACGAGTATCCTTAGTCATGATTTTGATGCTCCGCGACTCCGCGCTTTCAGGTGATTTGTTCCCAAATGGTATGTGGAGCCAAGAAAATGGAGACAGCACGTTTGCCCAAACCTTCCAGCGGATGTCTTTCCAGAAATAGAAAATAGCTGGGGCATATCTATGCATATCTGGGATTAAGCCTATATAAGGTTCTTGGACATATTTCTGCGGGTCAAAATGGTCAAAGCCCTGGTACCCTGGTGAAGCGCAAAATAGCTGGTACTGGTACTGTAACTGGATGTTCATCTCCCTTCAATATGACAATCATAGACTTTGACCCCCCCATATGTTAAGACACTGCTGTCACTGCTGTCACCAGGCTTCCAAATCTGAGATGCCGTGCTGGGACTGAAGTAATGTTGGGAGTTGCGCTAATGGATCCTGCACAAGGCAAACGCCTCCATGTATATTGAATATGGATGTCTGAAAATGCGCATACCTTCCAAATGGCCATTTTCAACACTCGAGTTTGGAGGTATCATTTTTTCAGACAAACCCACATTATACGAACTAACGATGCGCCGCAATCAGTGACTAATTCTTACAGTACCATCCAGTACGCATATCAACTGATTAAACTTATCGAGAGAATGCCTCTAACAGCTGTTTCGTAGTTCATCAACCCATTCAAAACAAATGGCTAGCAGAGTGTGATACTGCAGCAATACAAAAACATACGAAACGTATAGAGCATATATTTGATACTCCTAAGATCTCCTACACAAGCATCTGAAGTGGGACAGTGTCTTTATGTCTTTTAGAGTTAACATTAAAAAAAATGCGAAGTTAGTCTACAAGCTGATACCGCGTCGCTCCATGAAGCTTGCTTGCTCCGCGGCAGCTGTGATGGACCTCAAATTGACCAAAGTCAAAAAAGGTACCAACCTGTAAGAGGGTAAAGTATATGTATGTCTTCATTATATCATTCTCATGGTTGTTATTGTTATTATCATTATTGTTAAATACTATTATTGGTATCATATATTATTATCATATTGAGATTTCTATAATATAGTCCATGATCTTATTGGGGATCTAGGTAAATCCAAGCTGGGGAGTCAAAGATGTTGAGTCATTGCACTCAACGGAGACCGATTTGGTTTCTTACCTCAACCCATCCTGAGAAATATGAGCCGAAATGGGATACCGTCAGGAAAGCGATATAAATTTACACCACCCATATTCTTATGGTTGAAATCCCACCCATTTATCGTAAAATTGGGGATGGTTTACTATGCCTTTACTCTCATTAGTCATTCAAGATTGGGAATTTGAATGAAACACACATTTTTGGGCAAACGATAACAGTTCCTCAACTGGAAATAAAAATAAACCAGCAATTTGAAGCCAACTGGTAATGGGTCAACACCGGGTACTTGTTTGGCATTCACGCAAAAGAGCTGGTACCAGTAGTTATGGACCTTCATCCCCAAAATATGGGTTTTCATGTTTCATGGGTTTTCCATAGGTTATTTCATAGGTTATTTCATAGGTTTTCATAGGTTATTTCATAGGTTTTGATACATCCCCAACTGCTACACAAACTCACCATGGTCACCGGTTGGCGATCAAGTCACAGGTTGGCCACCGCAAGAAGCGCCACTGAGGCATTGCGGAAACCACTCCAAGATGCCTGCGAGGGCATCAGTTTCAGCACCAGTGCATTGGTTGTCCCGGCACCCATCACCTATAGTAGCTATAGGGATTGATAGGTTTAAAATATTATAAAATCGAGAATCACTACGAGTTGAACCGTTGTGGACTTCCAAGCCATTCTCATTTATATTAATTTATCATGCTCCATTTCGTTCCAATACCCATCACCGTGACTCTGAAACTGGGTGGTACCCGAAAATCCAACGTTTCATCGTTCCAAAAATTACAATGGATTACAAATGGTCAGTCTCTTGTAACAAACAAAGCCTCAAATTGTTAACTTTATTGTCCGTTTAAACAATGGGAATTGACGGAATGGACAACATGTTGTTAATAGATTGTGTTCCTGGCCCCGGATCGAACAAATGTTGTGATTCGAACAGATCCGTCTCCAAATCAAAAAAGATGCATTTTTTTCAGCACGGAATGCACAGGTAAGATCCTGTGATATCCCATGTTTATCATGTTTTTACAGCAATTGTAACTAGGAATCCGAATCCACTGCATTTACAGTGGATCATGGAATCTTCCAGCAGCGTCACATCGTATATCCACAGCTCAAAGTGAAGACGTCCCTCACCATTCCTGGTTGCTGGTTCCATTTGGTGGCAGGAAGTGGCAGAGTTCAGATACACTCGCAGGGTCAACATCTGACCCCAGCAACTGAGCCACTTCGGGGACGTGAATCAGAGTTGATTTGTGGACCCAACAATAAATGGATTGGGTTCAACGACTTGCACATGATCAGCGCTAAAAGACATCTTGACATATCCTGAAATATCAGTCAACTTTGGTTCCTTTATATCATCCCAGGTCGCTATGAAACACTGACAAATGAGGTGGACGAAGACCCACTCAACCTCTGCTCGCAACATCGTCAATGTTTTTCATGAAATAGTCTAGGCCAGGCAAGTTCTAAAATGATCAAATTTGGGAATGGTTTCCGATATTTTCCTATATTTTCACTGAAAATCCACAAGTTAAATTTCCAATCCACCACTTTGGGAATGATTCTCCTCACGGCCCATGGGCTCGAAGACATGGCGGCAAAGAAGGCCTAGGAAGACGTTCCGGAATCCAGTCACAAAGCATTTTAAAAGAAGTGCTCAACTTTGTGTGAACCCGGCAGTAATCTAAACATCCTGAGATTTATATATTTGATTGAAATAAATTCTGACATGTGTTCGGACATTTGATGACACTTGTCCTGACAGTTCCTGACATATACCCTGACATCTAGCCTGATATGGAGTCTGCCATATATTCAGACATTTCGACATATAATGTTCACATCGGGTTATTAATCCCCATCACAATAAAGTAAGCCAAATCAGGCGGAACAAAACTTGTTCTTGGTATTTGCATGTGTCCATTTATAGTCAAAAACCGTCGACAATAGATGAAAATATATCAAAATTCAAATATAATTCAAATATATTCAAATATAATGTCTTCAATAGGTACATCATCTGCAAACAAACTCAAACAAAGTAAGTATTGCTTATGAAATTCCACGTGTGATTCCCAAGATATTTCAACATCCGGTAAATCAAAACAGCGATAGTCGTCGGTAGACCACTGGAGAGCACATCAAAATTGCAAATTTGGAGGGGAAACACTCTGAACTTCAAACCCCATGGTGGGGTGAAACTTCTTCCAAAACATGAAGGGAATGGAACATCACCCCACTTGGAGCTATCCATTGGCCATTTGTGAGCCCATAAAGTAATACAGCGGTTTTTGGTAATAGTCTTTGGACTCTGATCTCAAAGATCTCCCGAGACAAAAAACAATTCGCCAGAGGGGGGGAGCCTGAACCACATTTCAAAAGATTCCCCCCTGATAACGTCACTGTTTTCTTTTTTTTCTGAGGGGATTTGGGTGAATATACTTAGCTTTCAAACTCCCCTTTAAAGCAAATTACTTTGCTACCCCTCTCACCCCTTCAAAGCTGGACTGAAACCACTGAAATCTCAAAATCCCCAAGATCTGAATGTATCTTAATGCATCAATTAAGTTCGTTTTTAATTGGGCAATTCGTTCAGCAATAGTAAATTGCAAAAGTTTTCTCAAACTGTATTCATTTCAATGATGCAGTTTGTTCATGTTTGTTCGGTAATACATGGCAATACAAAATGTCCGGAGTCCCCAAAAGTATGTTTGCCCTCAACATTATTACGATGTCATACGATGTCCAGTATGCTTGAGGGGGGGTTCTTTGTAAAATGTGGACATTAACGAATTGCTCTCGGGCGAAGATTCTGACATCAACTCTGACATAGTCTGACTTTTGATCTAGCGACTTTCATCACATCTGCTCCGGCAACTTTGATGTGACATTCCTGATCTGGTGGGGCATAAAGTCCAGGAGTTTGCCATATGAGGAGGAGGTGGAGCTGACACAACATTTACTGCGGAAAGAATTTCAGAAAGAACATGAATTTAAATCAAATTAAGGGGTGTGACAATGTCTGACATGTGTTGAAGTCGTCAAACATTTCACAAACCCATCTACCGCAACATCGAAACAGCAACCATACCCAAACTGCAAGCATGGTTCTTATAACAGAATGACCATGGATGATTTGCGTATGCTTTGTGTATGGCCGGAAACTTTCTTGGAATCACGATCCACGGCAAAGGGAACTCGGGTTTCACCACCGCCGGGCGCCATCCTTCGTCTCGGAGTCGTTGGAGTTGAGCCAGTTGAGCACCTGACTGAACCACCCCTCATCACTAGGCATATCTAGGCATCCTCATCCCATTTTGAGGGTTGAACATTAAACAGTTTTTTAACTTCTAACCGAACTTCTAGTCTTACTGGCCCTTGCTTTGTACAGTAGTATATATCTCCACTTTTGTCGGGAGTATGTCAGAGTCATATTGTGTATGGGTACATATGGGTACAGTATGGGTGAAATATATTGAACTATAGCGTATCAATCACAAAAAGATACATATTAATTCTAAGTATACACCTATCAAACCCTGTATTCTTGCGGATCAACAATTGTATTACGTAACACATAACTTATGAAACAAAAGTGTTTCATGTTCCCGCATGTTCTGTAGCAAATTCCTTGATTTTGTCCAGCTTCACTAGTTCAAACCCATCATAGCCCATCTCTGTTGGTGAAAACGCCGCTTTTCCCAGCAAACTCCCCAATTCTTGTTGATTTCACAGAGTGACTTTCGCCTGGAGCGTCCATCAGGTCGGTCAAGTTTCATCTTGTGCCGCGTCAGGACTGTCCGGTGCGTCTGGTGGGTCCGGGGCGTCCGGAGCGTCAGCGGCGTCAGCGGCGTCAGTGGCGTCCGCGTCCACATCAGCATCGTCAGTGTTCAGGACGCTGGTACTGACGTTGCTCCTTCACCGGCTGCCATAGCTGAGTGGAGCCAATCACTCTGGCAATGGTGGCATTCCAACCAATCATGGGCTCCCTCTTCCCATGTTGATTCAATAATGTTGTCCCCTCAACCCAGGTGACTCACTTTGGTTTGATGGCTTTAGGCTTGTTTTTACCCCCAACACACAGGAGATAAATTCTAGGGCTTAACTGTTGGCTTAACTGGATTGAAGGGAAGACATGCAGGTGAAACCGTACTTATGTGTTATTTACCATCCAATATATTCAGATATCCTTATCGGGGTTCTCCATACATCTTCGGAGGTTTCCAAAAATGAAAGTACCCTCAAATCATCCAGAATTAGACCATTGTGATGTTGAAACCAATGGTTTTAGGGATCCCCCATTTCAAGGATCCCCCATTCCTTACTAAAGAGACATGCAAGAAACATGTAGGATTGCATCGGAATTCAAAGCGTCACGTAGGCGAGCAGCTGAGCTTCAAATCGCCCAGGAAGAAGATGCCTTACTAGAACAATTTTGGGAAGACATCCCCTCCTGAAGAAGAACTTGGGATTCTTCTTCGGCGCGGGCATGGCGGGTCTCCGACGACCACTCAAGGTGTGATTCCTGCATGGGGCAAGAAAAACACCTGGAAATCCTCCATGCAGGGGAATATCATGGAACCAAGTGTTCGGTACAAATTGCTTTGTCCAAAAATCCGGCATCCTATGAAGTGGCAGTGGTTTATCATCTGATGGTATATATATATATATATATCACAGTAATTACAGTAGTGTCCCCATGTCACCACATGGCACTCACAACATAATGTTGTTGTCATCTCACATGCCCCAAATAAGTTAGTATGGATCCGAACCCTAGCAGGCCCTAGCACCGTGGCTTTCAGTAAAGATGTTGTTTTACTAAGAATAGGTCATAATAATCATACCCCAGATCAATGAACCATGAAGTGTCAAAGTCCAAAGTGTCATTAAAGTGTCAAGTATCAAAGTGTCATATGTCATAGGTCTTAAGCCATCCCCGTCCCAAAATGCCGTCCCTTCAAAAACCCGGGACGCCGGCTTCCCAGCACCGAGAAAAAGCCATGCCCAGGGTCCAAATCTGCAATACAACATCCACCTCTCGGGCTTCTGACACGTCAGAAACCACTTGCTCATAACCTCCGTTCGTGACGACTTGACTCGACTTGACATCCCGAACTTTGGTGGCCAGCAAAGAGGGCGTGAAGGAAACTATAAGAAATTGTCCTGGTGTAGTAAAAAACATCCAGATTTCTGATCTATATTGGTTCATGATGCCGAGTGATGGGGATGACAGGCCTCACAGCTAGGCTCAAATGATCCAACTTCTGAAATCTGACTGGGCAATCGTTCATGAAATGAGGGCACTACTGCAGTGATACATCACATTGTTTGGGAAACCCAAAGCATAGGTGTATATATACATAAATATATATGATATATATATATATAGACATACATACATAACATAACATTACTTTGCATTGACATTTACATTTATATTTACATTAACATTAACATTACATACATACATTACATACACACTTGGATAGTCTTGGGGCCTCCACGATTATTCTGGTTCTGAGCAGATAAGTCATTATTGATAAGCCTAAAATTAAACCTAAACGTGGGGTATGTCCATGATATTTTGCGACACCAGCCAGATACTAATCATCATTTAAGACAACTACAGTATATATATATATATATATATATATATATACAATAGTTAGTGTTGACCCCCATATCCACCTGCATGTACAATGATACATACCTAGAATAATTTATAGTGTATATATTATATTATAATGTATATATATATATAAGTATACCATTCAATACAATATACCAAAAAGGGAAAAAAATATACATACAATTACAATGTGTGTATATCATTATATATCTATCATTATATATAATTTCCTCGTTTTC
>Ga0126342_10008071_pt1 | contig 18826 bp, 6 predicted proteins | sample Cyp1metagenome_FD_92528 | JGI IMG/M metagenome (GOLD analysis project Ga0126342, IMG submission 92528) | Coral microbial communities from Lord Howe Island, Old Settlement Bay, Australia - Cyphastrea 1 metagenome | ecosystem: Host-associated > Invertebrates > Cnidaria > Coral ...
ATTTATTATATTATATATTATATATTGCATATTACATATTTTAAATTATATATTATATATTATATATTGCATATTATATATTTTAAATTATATATTATATATTATATATTAAATATTATATATTATATATGATATATTATACATTATATATTATATATTATATATTGTATATATATACGAATGATTATATAATTATGTATGTACATCCACAAATTTGTGTATGTGTATGCACACATACATACATGTCTATATGCACTGGTGAATATACATTACAAATACATGCAAGTTTGATCAAATAAGTATAATTACCATATTCATTTTGTTGCCACTATTCATGAACCACTTATAAACTGCAATTTACATTCCAAGTAGTGATCTCGCATACGGGTATGGTTTGGCACTTCTATGGGGAACTCTTCTATGGGGGAACACTTCTCCCGCAAAATGGTCAACGAACGCATGATTTGAAAAGAAACGCTCAGAAGGCTGAGATGGCTGCGCCCATCAACAGCATGTTTGCAGGATCACTTTCATATTGTCAGGACAATGTTAGGCCTGGAAGCTACTGACTGTACTTGTAAATGGTGCCCATCTGCAACCACTCACACTTGCAGGTGATTGTGATCCTATTCATATCTAGTAGGGCCCATCATGGTAAAAAGTGAAACAAGCCGTGAACAAATAAACTGACTCAAAGGTTTTGAGTTCAGGGAAACAAACATCTAGAAAAACACAGAAAATTATGTTCGGTTTCTGACCATCCGCGCATGGAGGGTGCAAAGTTTCCATGAATACCAGGACCACACACAAATGTTGCTGTCATTTGGTGTGTCAAACGCTCCAGTTGTTTCAAACTATTTGTGTAGGTCTCCGTGCCAAAGACTGGCAAACCCATCTGAAAACTCGGAGGTTCTTTCCTGCGCAAACAAACAAGGCTGGTCGTTGGTTATGTTGTGCCCACTTAGAAAAATAGTGCAGTTCGTTACCTAAGTTGTTTTATAATTTTATTGACTAGGGCCTAATTAAGGTTTATGATCTTTACGGTAGATATATGTCCATGGTTCCGGTTCTGTACATACCAACGTCACTTGGGGGCACCACCGTTGTAGTTATGTTGGAGCATCGTCTCGGATTACAGGAACCAACCAGCAGGATGCAACCTGCTTTGTGAAAATGAATTCTTGAACTACGGGGCTTTGGGGTATATAATTATATACAATTATATATATATAGTCAAATATATAAAAATATATTATATATCAAAATATATAATTAGATGTAATATTAAATATATCTATATATACATATATATATCGATGTTTAAATTTAACTATGCGTAGATCTAGCCTGCATATAAATCACTAAAAATAGATCCGAGATAATATACATAATATACATAATATACATATTACATATTATATATTATATATATCCCATGATAATTTATCTGATCCTCATCAAATCCCATTCTGAATCCCACGAAAAAATCCTCCCAGCATTCGCCTCGACCTCCACCATCGCCGCAGCAGCAGGGCCGAGACGACCTTGGATCATATGAGGTATCTGATATTATTTGATGATCTATATCCTGTTCTACTTCTATATCTGAAAAGAACATGTTACTAAAAATAAGTTCATATAAGTTCTATATCATAAGATAGATACTTTATATGTTCTACTTGTCTATCTTGTTCCAGATATCAGATATCTGATCACCAGCACCTCCCCAGTAACACCACCAAGATACCAAGGTGGCACCCGCCGGGACCAAGCTTTGAATCGCCTGCGCTCCGGAGCTCTCGGGTGTTACCATGAATGAAATCAGGTGTTTTCCGCAAAATCTGGAGATTTTATGGGAAAATATGAGGTTTTAAACATCTTTATTGCGCACGGCTTGAATGTCTGTCGGCCAGCTGGCGCGGGCCGATCAGCTCCATCTGATGGCCACAGCGCCTTCTATTCGCTCAGGGGTCCAAGGCTTCGCAAGAGCTTGGGCACTGATAACAGGACGTGACCCAACAAATGAACTAAGAGCATCAAAAACGCTGCTCTCAACCTCAGCAGGCCAATGCCAACCAATCTGCACACCCTGCTGAGGTGCAAAAATGCGAAGAAATGAAAGATCAACCTTGGTACCCCAGGAAAGGTCGGCTGTTTTGAACAAGAATCTCAAAACACCCTTGAAATACGTGAAATCAGAAGCAAAAGTGACAACCTGGAACTTAAACTCACCGTCTCGAACACTAACAGGACCACGGCCAACACGAAACAACCTAAAAGCAACATACAACTCAATGAAGCTGACCGTTCGCATATGAGCAGCTGAAACGTCCTGATCAATGATCCATATGGCAAAATCTGTGCAGTGATGGATCGAAAATGATCGTCGTGCTTATCATGAAAAATATCACTGTTGTCAACCCACGGCTGCAATTGTGCAGAAAGAAAAGCCTGATTGGGATGCCAAACGAATTCAAACTGTGAAACATCATGATCTATGTCGTACTCTGGTTCCTGTCCTTTTGCACAATCTATGTCAGCGATGGCCTTTTGAAACTTTGTGATCTGCTCTACCCGTTTCTTCCAAGTCTGTCTGAAGTTCTGATGTTGCTCCCAGATTCGTTGGAAATACGCAGGGCGACTCATGTTCGCAGCATGCGCATGCACATCAGCACAATTGTTCCAGATTCGAAAGAAATCTTCAACAGGGGATTCACTTTGACATTCCCTGTCGTGACTCGCAACCTTATGTATCTGGAGGTCTGCAGATGTGTGCATCATGTGTTCCTGAATGCTACGCCAAATATCCTCGTGTTCAACTTCTTCTGGATTGAAAATGCCACGCAAGATGTCCCTTGCATGGTCCACCACACCTTGGTTGTCACTCCAGATGTGCACTGTTCCGTCAAAGTGCTCGCACCAAATGACAGCACACAAAAATGCGTATGCCTCTGCTCTTGGAATGGACTGTTGAATGCCTGGCAGTGGACCCCACGCAAGTGGCCCAACGTTCGCAACCACAACTGCCCATGAGGCCAAGGAATCCGCCGCACTTTGTGGCTGTGCGACAGAGCCATCTGTGAAGCAATGTATGATGGATCCAGTAGGGGAAAACTGATAGTCGTAAAGTCGTGAAGGCAGTGTAATCAACGCCTCCCACACCAAAACCTGCCACGGATTTTGTGGAACTAGTCCATGGCTGCGAAAGCAAGCTGGCAACTCATCCCAGTCTTCAAACAAAGCGCAATGTTCGGCCCTGACAGTATCGTACTTGCTACACTCAGTATATCGATGAAGCCTGTTGTCCGTTTTGTTGCACCACACACAAGTTGCGGATAACCTGCTGTCGAACTTGGACTTGATGTCATTGGTGATGAACGACCCGTCTCGGGCCGTCATCAAATGCGCCTGATCTTGAAGACAAAAGTGACGATCGGAACTGGTCGTGATGTCGACCTCGCATCCAAACTGGAGCCCCTGGTAGCCCTCTCGGCTTGACAACTTTTCTGCCTGTCTGTCCTGAAAAAACCTAGCCAAGATCCGTTCCAAAACTGACTCAGAACATTGCAAGACACTGATGAAACCATGTTCGGAAAACCACAGTCGACAGTCAGCATCGATATGCAACTTGATGTCAGCCAATAGGTTCATGAGCTTACCAAAAGGGCCATGTGTTTCTTGATTCGAACCTTCTTGAGAAAAAAGCTTCCACCAATCCTGCACAACTGTGTTTGAGCGACATTGGTGTCGAAAAGTTTTGACAACTGTTTTCAACTGATACCATTCAGGGTCAAGGTGTAAATGCAGCAAAGGCAAACGCGCGACCGGTGAAGCCCCAGCATTGTTCCAGTGAAGGGCTTGCATTACCCCTGATCGCAGTTTGTCAAAATGTTGCACTCCGACTTTGACTGCCTCACATCCATGTAGTGCTCTGGGCCAGAGGCATTGCAGGATATTTGCTTTCTTGGCTCCCTGTGGCAGGTTGGCTTTGCGCAATTTGGCAAAGAAAGGGTGCACCGCTTGCATGCGGTCTGTCAAAACTTTGTTTCTCAATTGGCGGCAGTAGGTGACTTGTCCTCCCAGGTCCCTATTCCCCAAACTTATTTTATACCCCCTATCTTTAAGTTCACGACGTCCGTTCGGGCAAGTGGACCAGGCATACAGGCTTTGCTTGTCAACACTTAAGTCCAACAATTGACAGAAACGATCAAGCTGGCGAGAACTAGCGTCCAAGTCAAGCGCTTTGTCACAAACCAACTCAAAGTTATCAACATAACTCATGGGCAAAACCCGAGGAGTATGAAGTTTCTGCCAAGTATGCCAAACCAAATCAACTGCGGTCATAGCTGCACAGGCAAGGGGAAAACCCTCAGGAAAACCGGTACAAGACAAAAGTGCATCACCAGTAGAACGCCTGACAACGAAATGACGAGTGAAGACAGACAAGTGCGAAGCCCACATGCTAAGAAACCATTCAGGGACACCGAGGACCCTCAAGAAATCAAAAGTGGGGTTGCGTGGCAAGGTGTTGTAGGCTTTGATCAAATCCGCGACAAGTCCATGCACTGGCGTGCCTGATTGAAAGGAAATTTCAAGGCAGACCCCGACAAAATACCGAAGGAAACCACATTGCATGTAGTCCGACCATGTGGCAAGCTGTGCAAGGATCTGACCAGAACGGATACCAGCATAAACCCTGTAGAACAGACTAGTTATGGTGATAGGTCGGAAACCTTCAACATGGACACTGTCATCCCTTTTCTGCAGGCAGTGAACTAACCCAACACACCATTGCCGAGGCCAGGCGGCCCCTTGCTCCAACGCATGGAAAAAGTCCAAGAGTGACTGAACTTGCCCATCTGTCATGTTGATCAAATCGCTCCTAGTCCACCCGCATGGTCCAGTGGCAGCCGTGGTCTTGAACTGGTGAACAGCCCTACGCCAATCAGCGACACTGACAGGTGGTAATAGGATGCTACCTCGTGGCAAATGATCATTGGCAAAACGCTTGATTTGTTCCCAATGCCCAACAGGAACGTCTGAGTGCTTTGTCCACCTTGGAGTCCATAACTGGGCAAAGCGTTGCTGGATTGCTACCTTGTCATGGACAAGAGCGATACAAGTCAAGGTCTGTCCATCAACCAAGAGCAGGTCACTGTCAACAACATACCCTCCATCAACAGATTTAACAGAGACAGGTTGGGATTGCAAAGTCCATTCAACAACTGACTGTTCAGGAAAAGAGCTAGGAACCGAGACAAGTCCAATACTGGGGTCAACAACAGTGATGGGCTGCGACACCTTGTCTTCCAGGCAATCTAGGGCATATTTGGCACTTTTCCGGGTAACCGCAAAAAGGCTCTTGGTGCTGGCTTGCATTTTGGCCTGGCAACTTTCCTGTCGTCTCCTCCATTGATAGTGCTCAAAGTATCGGTAGTTGAGATGAAAGTCATCGTAAATCCATTGGATGACTTGAGCATCTGGGGGAAACAAAGGTAGGGAAGCAGGCGCCCCTTGTTGTTGGTGAGGTCTACGTGTCCACCAATGACTGAAACCACCCACAAATCCAGGGGCACGCAAAATGCTTTAACACAAAGCTGCTCTTGAGTGAAAGGTGTCCTGGTGCCTGGGGGGCCGTGCTGCATGCTTGTATGATTGCAAACGTCGGAGCTGCTTGAACCAATTGGCACTGGCTCGATTCAGGAAACCACATGTTTGTTCAGCCTCACCTTGCCTGCTATGTTTAGGAACTTTGGGCAAATGTCGCCTCAAACGCGGCTTGGTCAGTTGCCCTCGCCCGAAGTAACTTCTGTCAACAGTTTGTACTCCTGGCTTCATACAATGAGATACCTTGGCCTCAAAACCACGACTCCAAGAACGGAAGGCGTCAGTAGCTTCTTGATGACCTACGGACGCAAAATCCAAAAGACTGTCCGAGGACAAACAGTGACCACCCACAGGCCTACGGTTTGTATCAAGGATTGGTCCAAGATCAGAGCTCTACCCCCAACTATCCAAGTCCACAGAAGTCCAAGGAATATGGCCTGGGAGATGCCATTGGAGTTCTTGCTGACGCACTGGGGGAACATGAAGTCCAGCGACCAGCATGGCATGGTCGGGGTAAATATCCCAAACCGCAACATTATTGACAAAAATTGCTAATTCGGGAGAAACCCAAATTTGGTCCGGTGCTGAGGCTTGCTTACAGGTGTGGCGTGGAATGATGCCATGGCGTTGATGCATCAACTCCTGTAGTTCAACCCAGCCTTGGGCTTGCCACAAACGCATCTGCTGCAACTGTCCTGCAGCGCAGTTGAAGTCACCCACGATGGCCCTGGGTCCTTCTCTGCCAAAAACCAAGTTCTCCGTGATCGGAGCCAAAAGTTCTTCTGACAAGGCCCTTGCATTTGGGAACGTTGGACCTTTGGCAGGGCAGTAAACTGTGGCTGAGGTGATTTGAAAACCTCCAAGTTGCGCAACTGAAATCATGACCCTACCGCTCGTATATTCGTCCGACGGCCAGACACAAGGGACATGTCGGATAGGGCAATCACCAAAACACAGCACACCAGTCCAGGAACCAGCGACACCAGAGCCAACACGATACGGAGCGGGCGCACCCACACAACTCCGAAGAAGCCTATTGGAACGCCAAGACATGTTGCGAACATAACCATGAAAAGCATGTTGCTGATGTTTGGAGGCTTGTGTTTCGGCCATGTGCCAAAGTCCAATGGGAAAGCAGTCAAGCGTGTGCAATTTGTTATTGATACCAAACGGGTTTCCAACCCCCAAACAAAACTCCGGAGAGAAATCACAAGACCATTGAGGCGGGTCAAGGAAGGAGTCAGGCACAACACCAGGAACATCACCAACCTCGGGACCCGGAACGAAAGCTTCACCAATTCGAAGACACTGAGCAAAGAACACAAAGATCAGCCAAGGAAAAGTCCAAGGAAAAGTCCAATGAAATCCAGACTTGACTGAGACGCGTGGCACTCTCTTAAGTCCATCAGAGAGGCCACCCTGAGATAGTCAACTGTGACGTTGACGCTTCTCGATCAAAGCTTCGATGGTGGCTGCTTGCTTGCTGAAGTAGCTTTCCAACTGAGTCGTCAAATCTTTTTGGATCCCCGTGACATCCTGTGCAACTTGCTGCAATGTGTGCCCCTGGCTGGTGATGGTGCTGGTGCATGTGGCAACCTCCTGTGCAACTTGGTGAAGAGCCTGACCTTGCTCATGTACCGTCTGTTGGCACTGTTGGACAGCCTTGCCAAGTGTGGCCTGATCAGCTTGGATGGCGGCAACTTTGGAACTGCTTTCAACTGCCCAGTTCTCAAGTTTTTGCTGATTGCAAATGATGCTTTGAATTTGATGCTCAACATTTGTCAGCCTGTCACGTGCCTGTGCATCTCCCTTGAACTGTTGAACCTGTGCATCAATGGCAGCTTGCACATGCCCTGTCAACTTTTGCTCAACATCCTCGATCTTCTTCTGGACGTGCTGTGATGGAGCGACAACTGGGCTCTTATTGTTGTATCCCGCCCAAGGGTCTCCCCCAGGTGCATGCCAAGGGTCTTGTGCTGCGGGAGCGCTGGAACTGCTGGCTGCTGTCATGTGCTGACGTGTGCGCACTGTCGCAATGATCTCCTGAGGCTTAGCTTGAGTCCAAGTGTCTTTGACTTTCGAGACACTAAGCCAATCATGCTGAGTTTCGATAAAAGGGCTAGGGGGAGCGTCTTCTGCCCCTACATTCCATGCTCTGCCCTGAGAGCCCCTGCACGGCTGCAAAGGTTTGGCTTTCCACCCCACGGCCTGCAACGTGTCAACAAGGCTTTGCCTTTGAGTACCTGCTGGCAATGGTTCGACGCGAAAGATCTGCTTGATGTTGCAACTCACAAAAGGCTTGGTAGGGTTGACAATCCTATGCAGGTCTTCCTGATCTTTGACAAGGCATCGGATGCCATATTTACTGCCTAGGTGACAAACAGCTATGCCTTCATCAAGTGTCTTGACCCTGTGCATGGCTTCAGATAGAGTGCACAGTGGCAACCAGACGACTGCATACCTGTCGTCTGGTCCTGGTTTGTCACTGTGGCGTGGCTCAAAGAAAACTCCATGTGTGCCGGAAAGGACGTGGAGCGCCCTGAAGCTGGATTCCGGGACCCGAAAGTAGATTGACAAAACATCTGACTTGGGAGGTGGAGTCTTGCTACCATCAAGTGCATGCCAATGAAATGCCCAGATGTCCAACAATCCTGACTCGATGCCTTCTTCTTCACAGGACGGATGGCAAAGTCCACAGAAACCTTGGCATTCCTGATCTTTGCATAAACGCAAGATGTCAAAAGCTCCAACTAAAGACTTGACTGGTCTCGCTACCAAATCATCCCAGCTGTGATCAGAAATCCACAGGTCACGAAAGACATGCACTCGAAAAACTGCAGTTGGGAAGACAGCTACCTCTGGCGCTTGTTGGTTCTGCTTCTGATAAACTGCTTGATCCCCAAGCTGTATGATGGTGCAGTCAATCAAAATGGGTTCATCAGTGCCTCTATAAATGGCTGGTGCCTGGATCGAATGCATGGGCAGAGAGCGTGGTGCTGACGCAGGCAAAGACCCAATGACGAGGACTGACAAAGCTTCAGGGCTAATCATTTTGCCATCGGACAAGAACTGCTGCACGTCCTGGGGAAGGGCAAAAGCAACACCTCTGGCATTTTTGCAGACTGCATCAACAGCAATCTGTGGGACTGCTTCACCTGTGTTGGTCACAAGCAGTCCTGCGGGCATGAGCAAGCTGTTTGGATCTATGCTATGTGCTGCAAACGGCTGCTTTCTCTGTTCCTTCTGATGTTTTTTGCGTTTGGTGTCATGCTGAACTCCATATTCCTTCTGGGAACGATCTTGGATGTGCATCTGCAATTCTTGATTCGTCACCCACATAAATGGGCGTGGTCTGCTGTTTCCAAGCTGCTTGAGACTTGCCCATGGGTTGTTGGTCCGAAGGGCCTTTGCAATGGCTTCAGCACCAAACGCTTTAAGTGCTGCTTGCGTACGTTCTTTCAATTGATCTTCAGGCACTCCTTTGCTTGGCAAGATTTTGGCAAGGTCTGCTGCGACTGACCGATCATCAGGACCAAACCCGGACAAACGACACGGTCCCAAGAGACAGCTACCAACTGCAAAGCATGAGTGCAACTGCTCAAAGTGCATGGCTTGCTCATATGTGATCAAGTCAGACAGCAAGGCAAAATGGCCGAGTGCGACTGTGCCACAAGAATCACCTCGTGACTGCTCAATGATCCATGAAGTCGATACTGAAATGGTTTCCGCATTCCATGCTTTCTTCAACGAAAGACAAAGAGGCGCTAAGGACGAAAGTGATGTATGTGCCAAGCCATCAAAAACACGCACTTCAAGATGTGCACCTTTCAGTTCACATTTGGCAAAAGTCCAATGCCTATTGACCAACACAAAAAGGGACAAGGGCGACTGATCGACAACCCATGTTCGCATCGAACACTGCTGCAAAAATCCAAGTTGCTGATCAAGATGGATGACCTGAATACGTCCTACCTGTGCTTTGCCTGGTGCGTTGGTCACCAAGGCTTTGGCAAAACGCAGCAAAAACTTGGCAGTGAGACCCTGTTTGGTCGGATCTTCTGTGACTGCTACGGATGTTGTCGGATGCACGGAACTGCTGTCAAGAGAAAAAGGCACAGTGGGTGAAAGTCCAAAATCCAATCCATGTGCCAAATCTGCAGTCTTACATATGTAGTCTGAGATCAGCGCACTAGTGATGCCAAGTTCCTGATGAAAGGCACGCATGACAGCATCAAGGGAAGTCGATTCACCACTTCCTCTCGGGGTTTTCCTGACAGATTCCACAAAATGTTGGCGATTGCTCACCCCAAAGGCCCTACGCGCAACAACCCTCGAAGTGACAGCGAGGTGTCCCTCAGGCTCCAAGAAAGTGACTTGCATGCATCGAGCAGTGAGATTGAAAAAGACCAGACTCCAACCCCATTGTTCATACACAAATGCATGCAGTTGTGTCTCAGGAGGAGAAAGCCAACATGCAATCTGTGTGTCCATCGTGGAAGGCCAAAGCTCCAAAACAGCCGCAGCAGAAGATGGCAACCAAACAGTCAGTGGGGAAAAGTCCAGCCCCGTCCAAGTGACCAACAATTGCGATTTGATCAATTGATCCAAGTGCCAAAGTCCAGTGCAAATCCATGATTCCGTGATTTTCAAAAGTCCAATCGGCAAGTTATCACTAAGTGGTCCAAAGCCTGTCACACTGAGGTCGAATGCAACATCATCTGGATCCTGCTGAACGATAATGACCTGCCAAGGTCTGACTAATTCATGTGGGGAAACTTCATAGTCATGTTCGTTCAACACCTTGGCATACTGAAAGATGCCATGCCACGCAAGGAGCTGGCCAACATTCAAACTCGGTGGTACCCAACAGACATTGGTTTGCCCTAAAAAGAGGACGATGACCGGAACCCAAACATGTGGTGAAGCGGCAAGGACTGGAACTGTGTGGATCGTGTATACCCTTTCCTGCAAGAATGCAAACTGTGGCAGAACACATCCTTCACACATCAAAAACATCACGTCTGCAGTCTGCTCAAGTTCGGCTTGAGCTGTCAAAAGCTGACTGACTGTCTGAGCCGTATGAAATCGGATGTCAATGGATGCGTCACCTGTGCAAAAAGTCAGGGTTCCAGAGCCTACTGATGGACTGGGCCACGAAATGTCCCTTTGGTGTAGAATCATGTCAATGTACCTTGTCATGATTTCATTGCGATTTGACCCTTCGTGGAAAAGTCCAAGATGCTGCATGACATGTGACCAAATCCACAACACCTGCAATGGCGCGACCGCATTACCAAACAAACACAACTGGGCACGGCAATCATCCAACGTCTTTTCAAAAGGTGGGAAACCTAAGAACAGCTGAAGTTCCTTGGGATGGATGTGTCTTGTGTGATGAGGCCAGCAACCAGAAACGATGGCAAGTCCACGGAGTCCACCTGATCTCAAGGTCCTTGGGCTAAGTCCAGTCGCCCGACACCCACACGGACATCCATACAGTGCATTCCCCCAAGTATGCAACGCAGTAGGCAAGGGCTGTTGGGCCTGCACTGTGCGATCTACAGAGCCATACTGTGGGTCACGATAGACCTGTTCCTCCATTGCAGTCCACTTGAGCTGTTCTTCATCCTTCATTGACCAGGACGGCCAAGGAGAGTATGGCATGAGTTTCATCACTGACGGTGGGTCAGGGAGCACAGGCAAAGGTGGGAAGGACACAGAACCAAAGTTGAACGGAAGCAGCACGCAAAACCACCTGGAGCGACGAGAAGGCCAGCAATTGTGAAGATGCATGATCCTTTGCGACATGGTAAAGTTTCTCAACTGGCAAAACTCATGAAGCTGTCTTTGAGTGGAATCATCTGTCATGGCTTCCGGGACGCACTCTAGGAATAGTCCAGCGGACTGCAACATGTATGATGCTTTCAAGATGGCTCCAAGTGTTTTGCTTCGATTGTCCCATTGTCGCATCTGTGATCCCTGACGGGATAGAGGTTGGCATGGGAAGCCTGCTGCGATTGCAGGGTTGAGCTCAAGATCAAGCTGACACTGGTGCATCTGGTAAAGGACATTAACCGAGGAGATATCACCACAGATCACGTGGCTCGAGTGATTCAACTGATAAGCACGGACAGCAAGCTCACAGGAATCGACCGCAGTGACAATGGGACACCCGAGTTGTTCAAAGGCAGTGCTAAAACCTCCCAAACCACAACAGACGTCATGAAAATACCCCAGACTATTTAACCCAAATGGGGTGGACCTGAGAGGCTGGAATGCATTGATCTGAAGGATCCAACTGTCGGCATGCTGGACACCTGTGGTGGTGATGTCATACAAGGCCATTCTGCCTTCGTGATTCACACCCGCATGAATGAAGGCAACTTTGGAACCGAATGGGGATTCAAGGCCGAAAGTGAACTCACTGTCAGCCCCAATGACATCAACCAGCAAACTCATTTTTGTCCCAGCTGGAACATCGACAACCGATACAAGATCCATAGCACAACCTATCCTCGAATGTTTAGCCGTCACGGTTCTAACTCGGGTAGGGATTCGAGCCCGAACTTTTAAACATCTTTAAATCAATATAATCAATTAAGTGAAAACAACCATTTCATCATTTCATCTATGTAGGTCTTAATCCTGCTGAGAAGTGACCGAGATAAGTTTTGCCAACAAACAACGGGATATTCTATCGGATATTGTCAGTAATTCTCCGACGTTAACGCCATCAGGCATGCTGGCCGGATGTTTTTGTTTTATCCTGTTCATGGAAAAGCGTACATAAAGGGAGACATCAATTGTTTTTCTTCTGGGAGTTTTTATTGCCAGGAAAGATTCGCAGCTAACACACACCAACTCTCAGCGGTTAATTACCCCAAAAGTCGAGATAACCCGCTGGTTTGTGTTTGTAATCTGGGAAGATAAACGCTCGGTGAAGGGCGAGAGTCCAGATGCTGTTTTTGTCACTGTCTGGTGAACTATTTTGTGAATTTCGACCAACTACTGTATCATAAGCCAATGTTTGATATCTGTCCAATCCAATTTTTAATGCTGAAACCGACACTTTTGGTGCTGATAAAATCACATGTTTTCTATATATATATAGGTTCAAATAAACAACTAAACTGGATTTTCCATGAGTTTCCTATGATGATAGTTCCTGCGGTTTCCTATCATTGTTCCTAGGTTTTCCTCATGAGGAGGTATCCTTCGTCATTGGGGTACCCCCCAAATCATCCAAGTCATTCGACCATGACTTAGTATTGAAACCTATGGTGACGACTGGGGATGCCCCGTTTCAACCTCCAAGAAATCTGACATGAAACCGGTCCGGTGTTGGCCTTATCTTTCGCCATAGACACAGGTCCACGGATCTGTCTCCTGGATGAGGTATGATTTTTTCAGTCAGATGTTTGGATATGTCATGGATGATTGCGGATATGAATATGGGGAAAGAAACATAAAGTTTGATTGCCTGTGTCCGATTCTCTGTGGATATTTATGGCATAATACTAATGGTAAATAGGCTTTAAAATGTGTATTTAATGGCCTATGTTTATCGAGTTGCAGAATCTTATGGACAATAGATATACATATATATATATATACATACAATGAGCAATGGGTGTATATTTGTAAAGGTGATAATATGTGTTGGGTACATTCTGTGGATTCAATGACTTGTGGGTGTGTCTGAAAATTACCAAATGGCAATTGATCCGGAAAATGACGATGATGTAGTGGAAATTAAGCTATGATCCATATCTCAGACATCTAACAAAAATAATACAAAAATTGGGATGAGGTTGGATGATAACATGGTGATGAGATGGGAATTATATAATATTATATAATTATATACAGTCAAGTCATTGGGCTATCCTTGTTTGAACCCCCCCTTTGGTTCGATGGTTTTCCCATTGGTCCACTGAGTGACAACTGGGATTTCCCAGCCATGTTCGACGCCCTTCGAGGTTATCATAAAATAAGGGCATTCTGGGCAATAGTTTTAACCCATATCAATGGATTGGTTTTGTTGGGAAAATCTTAACCGGAAACCATGGTTTTTACCATCAAATTGGTTGGGGTTTCCGGTTAAAATTTTCCCATCATCCAATTCTATGACCATAGCGATATCCCGGAACCTGGTTTCGAACCAACTGTAGTATTTTTTTGTATGGATGATTTATCTATCAAGAATGATGATCTTCATCGCTATGTTCACTTACAGAAGGGTAGGTGATTTAATATTGGTTACAGTAACGGCAGTGAAATAAGATGACGCTAGAAATATGTGTTCAATGTGTTCTTTGGAATCTCACCAGCATGACTATGTAACCTCCAAGCAAACGCAAAACAGGTCAAAACAGGTATGAATGGATACCCTCTGGTAAACGTTTACATAACTATGGAAAATCACCATTTTATAGCTGGGTAAATCCACTATTTCGACTGGGCCATTATCAATAGCTTTTTGTAGGTTTACCAGGCCGGGTACCCCAACTGGCCATCATCCTGGCCATCTTGGGATAAGTGACATGACTGTAACATGTAGTTCCGATACCCTCTGGTTATGACTAACAGTTCGCCATGGTAGAGCCATGGCCCTAATCGAAATAGATGGATAACCGAACTTTAAAATGGTGGATCTTTCCATGGCAAACTGTTAAATAACCAGCGGGTATGTTCCAATATGTTCCAATCATCTTTGGGCTTGTAGCCCTTGCAAAACAATAGGCATTTTCAACCAGCTCCGGATATCATGTCTTGGAGTTGCATCATAGAACCTGATTCCTGGTGGATCTGGTGTGTCCCTGAAATTGATTTTTAAATACCATATGTAACCAGTTTCAACCATGGTACAAGCGGATCATTCATGGACTTTTCTGACGGCCGATCATGCCAATCGACAAAATGTCTCTAGGAATCGGGATTGTTTTAAGTACAAATAAGACTGGTAAAACAAACGACATAGAACTTGACAACTTTGCCACTTGGGCTTACGGAAGCATCACTGGTGTAGATGTCTGGTCAGCCAACGCAGCCTCCCCGGCCCCAAGTGTCCTCGTTGAATCTGTCTGACGGGATTTTTGGGCCAAAAGCCAGATTTCCAGCAGATTCCAGCAAGATCTGCTACAGTAGGGTTTTAATCGTGGGATTCAAGTCGCCATACAGTAAATCGGGACGACTGGGGCCCAATTTTCATGATTTTTTCAAAATCCAAAAACTTGCAGCCTGCACCCAGTCACTCTCTGCGATGTGTAATCCCACTACCTGACTTGACCTGAGTTTTGACACAGCACGGATGGATTTCAATGATCCCATTCTCATGTCGAAAACTACTAGATCCAGTCTACCAATGGAAATCATATCCCTGTCACACCCAAAAGACATCAGTAAGACATGGACAATGACTTTCTTTTTTGACCTAGGTAGACTTGGATCCGGAGCCAACCTTCTTTGCCCGAAATCGTACCTTTTACTATAGTACTAAAATATACTAAAATGATCTAAAATTATCTGAATATGTTGTCTCCTGCGGTCTTTTATTTGTCCCACGCTCAGGTGCAGCCCCCCCGGATATAACCTTTTCCAAAGTTTTGGCACCGCGGCCGTTTGCAATGACTGCCAGCATCAGCAGTGTGAAATCGGTCCAGCCTCTGTAGAACAAACCAATAGCGACCAGGACGATTACACTTTGTGGCTAGGGCCTACCGATATTCGGGATAATAAACAAATACACCTTCAACATCCTTCAACAAACAAATAAGAATACACATTAAAAGTTTCGATGCCAGATGTGGTTTTGAAGTTGGCAAATCCACTTTGGTGTTTTTCCGACCCCTTCAGATCTTCACCAGCAATGTGTGTGGAATCTGGAATCGCTATGAACCATCAAAACCTAATGAAGGTAGTTGCTGATGAGACTTAGGGTCAAAAAGTGCACTTTTTTAGACTTGGATGCTCATAATCCATGGAATGGGATGTGCATACCACTTCAAAAGTGCTGCATAACCTGTGTATAACTAACTATGGGATATAAAACATGTATATATATATATATATTATACTGTATATATATACACATGTTATGTACAAATATGTACAATATAATATATCTATGACATTCTATGACCAGCAACCGGGATTGATCTGGGATATATCAACCCTTTCTGAGAGATTTGGTCACAATATGTCACCACCCGCATGGTAATGAGCGCCTGATGGTGGTAGAAGCATCCATCGGAAACAGCCATCAACTACATAGTGAGTCGCTCATCTCCGACGGAAGGTTGAATATTAGACTTTCAATGGGATAACTGGTAAGTAACGGGTAAAGAAATGTAAAAAGAAGCAGCTTTCTATACAAGATACAACAAGGGAACAGCTACCCTTACAATTTTGGAACATGGTTTTTCCAGGACGTTAGAGGATTCCCAGAGCTGGTTGACACTGCTGAGCACTAGTGACAGTGACCGACACAAACTGCGTCGAATTTTGGACGCTGAAGTTGTCTACTCAAACCAGCATACCAGTCACGATCTGGCTGATATTGCAACGTGATACAGAACATTGTCATACAAACAAAAACATCAGTCCACTTGTCGGCAAGGCTAAGTCACTCTAGCCACTTCAACCAAATCTATCCAATCTAAGTATCGAACACTTTGCTTTCAGCAATTGTGCAACAGTCTTATCCTCATTCCACCACCAAACCAAGATTGTAGCATCATGTTTTAAACATGCTACAAAACCACGGTTTTCAATTGGCGGGTTCGTCTGGGTCCATGTTTAACCACCAAACGTATAGGATTTAACCTTTAGATTGTCTTCACTTGAGGCAGAGTCGGCAAAGTAGGAATGGGTCAAAAGAAAAGCCCAAATCTAAACCGCAGATTCCCTTCATCAGGAACTTAACCATCCAATTATTGGGGCCAATTTTGACCCGTCAATGGCTCAATCGGATACCTGTGGAGCCACAATTCCCATCCAAACCATTGTCGAATGAGTATTCTCCTAACAATCCATCAAGGATTTTGCAAACGCAAAGTGCTCTTGAAAAGTGCTCTTTTGTGGTGATCAAAACTTGTACATGACAGGCCACCATGTATAGCGGCTAGGCTGTCGGCAAGTAATGTCTTTTGCCCAATTCCATGTTGCTATTCTCTCCCAGTTTTCGAGGCTGGATGGTTTTTCCTTCCACTCAACATCGGCACCCCAGCCGTGACGTGACAAATTCCGCATCTGGCCATGTTGTGGCACTTGCAGCCTTAACAATATATATATATATAGTATGTATATATAATATATATATATATAGTATGTATGTATGTATATATATATAATTATATAGTAAGACTGTGGGGTCTCTGGAGGCGTAAACAAACTCTCCTTTCCAAAATTGAGACCGCCTGACCACGAGGTTCCCTACAAGAACACACCTTTGAGCTTGGGCATGGTTGAAGCAGCTACAGAGTGCATGGAAGTCTGATGAACACACCTGACGTCACACGTGGGATCACGTGGGTTTTGTGGCCTGATAAGAATCTGGTCCCATCAAAAATCCACCCAAGAAGCGCCCGGGGATCCAACGATCCAAAAAACGATTCAAAGGAACAAGAAAGTATCACCGCCTTCGATGTGAGGATGTGTTACCCTCTGGGTAATTTAACATAGCTATTGAAAATGGTGATTTATAGTGGATTTTCCCATTGAAAATGGTGATGTTCCATAGCTACGTTAAATTACCAGAGGATAATTGATTGTCAAATGTACATCGCCAAAGAGGAATTTGTTTGTGAATTGCTGCCAGGTCGCAATGGAAGTAGTGCAGGGTAAACTACTTGACTCATGACCCTACAAATTGCCCATGACCCTTTAAATCCAGTTGAACTACTGTTCACTATATAGTTGGTCTACCACCACTTTTGACACTTAACATCACTTAACCCACCCTGGAACACAGTTGGTCAAAGCCGATTTGTGGTGAAATCCCTACTCGAGTAGAGGCAGCGAATTCTGGCGTCAGTAATCTGGGATCCTCATCTGCCGGCGCACCTGGGACATCTGGGACTGCCGCTGGATGTTCCAACTGTTGGGATGAAAAAAGGGGGATTCATTTAGGGCAAAAATAGGCAAAAATGGGCAAAATCTAGAGGATGGATGGATTTACACGTGCTACCACCCAAATACCTTCAACCAATTCTTGGAATGAATGCTTGGCAAGTGGCACTGTTATATTTTTTCGTGGGACATGGGATAGAATGATGAATATCAAGTGCATATACTATCATTCTATACTCATATATACTATCAAATCAAATCAATATCCAACTAGATGAGAGTGGATAAGACCTGTTTTCTCAGCCGGCCCGGCCCGAAGGATTTTCACCCATGGAGGACATTGGAGGACTCACCCATCAATCCTGAGGGATGGGGCCAGTACTGAGTTCCACCATTTCTAAGCCATCTCATGGGTCATTAAATGTCCCCATTGAACATCACCCAACCATTAGGATCCATTAGGTATATGGTCTATAATGGCAACTATATAGGTGATGTCCAATATTCCCAAAATGGGACAGTTACCAACCCCTGCATCTCCAGGATGGAAAAAAACAAACCACAAATGCTTTTGCGCCAACGAGAAATTGAAGTCATACCCGAAATGGTTATGACTAACAGGGCTAGCCATGGTAGAGCCATGGCCCTAATCGAAATAGATGGTTTACCGAACTTTAAAATGGTGATTTTCCATGGCTATGTTAAATAACCAGATGGTATATCCCCATGTAAAGCTGGTGGACGAGTGGATAGATACCAACATCAAGTGCAGAAAAAACGCTGTGAACGGTTTATATACATGATAGCTCTCACAGGAAACCATTTATAGTCCCTCTTGGAATTACCAAGACCCTCAGGTTGAAGAAATCCGTTCACCACCATCACTTCTGGCTTGCATGTCTAAAAAATACACATGCCTAATATATACATATATATATATATATACAGTTGAATTATAGTTGTGTATAAATCCCTCATATCTACAATAATATGTATATATGGTCCCGTGTCTCGTGTGCACGGCCCCCCCACATATGGTATAGGGGGTTACCCCCCCCCCCCCCCCCCCCCCCCCCCCCCCCCCCCCCCCCCCCCCCCCCCCCCCCCCCCCCCCCCCCCCCCCCCCCCCCCCCCCCCCCCCCCCCCCCCC
>Ga0126342_10008072_pt1 | contig 18825 bp, 23 predicted proteins | sample Cyp1metagenome_FD_92528 | JGI IMG/M metagenome (GOLD analysis project Ga0126342, IMG submission 92528) | Coral microbial communities from Lord Howe Island, Old Settlement Bay, Australia - Cyphastrea 1 metagenome | ecosystem: Host-associated > Invertebrates > Cnidaria > Coral ...
GTAGTAGTAGTAGTAGTAGTAGTAGTAGTAGTAGTAGTAGTAGTAGTAGTAGTAGTAGTAGTAGTAGTAGTAGTAGTAGTCATAGTAGTCATAGTCAGTAGTAGTAGTAGTGGTGGTGGTGGTGGTGGTGGTAGTAGTAGTAGTAGTAGTAGTCGTAGTGGTAGTCGTCGTCGTAGTAGTAGTAGTAGTAGGAGGAGGAGGAGGAGGACTAAAAGTAGTAGTAGTAGTAGTAGTAGTAGGAGTAGTAGTAGGAGGAGGAGGAGGACTAAAAGTAGTAGTAGTAGTAGTAGTAGTAGTAGTAGTAGTAGTAGAAGTAGAAGTAGAAGTAGAAGTAGAAGTAGAAGTGGTGGTGGTGGTGGTGGTAGTAGTAGTGGTAGTAGTAGTAGTAGTAGTTCTGGTGGTGGTGGTGGAGGGGGGTGGGGGGGTGGGGGGGAGGACTTGATTCAGACGCAGCAAAAAGGGGCAGCAAGAGAACAAAGGAACAAGTGCAAACCAAGAACAGAAACAAGAACAACACCTTCCAATCAGACAGGCCGGCGGATTATCATTTGCGTGCCGATGTTTGACTTCTCCTTTTGTTTGCAGGTGCATGCCGAAGGACTTGAAGCGACTGTGCGGAACTTGGGTGAACCCAGTGGCCCAGGGTGCCAAGGTTTCTTCAACCCTAAATGATGACCTGTCCCTGTGGGATGTGAGGAGCTGGAAGAGTGTTCAGATTTTCTTTTTCACTGCACTTTTTCCATGGGACAAACCCAATGACAAGTTGTTGGTCTGGTTGGAGAGAATAACTTTCCATCTCAGTGAGGTTGGAAGTGGCAGCCGGGCAGAACCGACTTCAACGGCGCATCGGAGAGGCGTAGACACCGCTGTTGAACTGTTGAACCATGGGAACACAAGCAGTGGTTGCTAAACCCCGGTTGGTTGATATCGGGGATTATATCAACCAATATATTGGAAAATTTCACAACCCAGTAGAGGAATCCCTATCAACCGACGACAGAAGGTTTTGACACTGCTCAAATAGTTTGCATGTCAGACCTGAGATATTGTTGGGATTGACGATCTATTTCACTGCAATTGTATGCTCTCAAGGGCAGTTTTAACGGTATATATTTTTGATTTGATATACATATGCCCAATTTCCAAGGTGGAAAAAAGAAAGACTTGGCCCGTTCCTGAGCATTCTGTGACCACAAACGTCAAGATGCAATCGGCAGGGTCCAAATCAACGTGAACGGTAACTACTCGCATCCGAACTCTCCCTTCGCCAAAACACGCATCCTTGAAACTTTCTTTCTTGTTCTAGACAAATCCATATGTTTGAACGTGCAGCGTATGGATGTTTTGACTGTGCTTTCACGCACCTTGAACAAACTGGCTGAGGCACAAGTCTGGCGTACGCTAGCTCGTTTTAAGTGAATGGTCAAGATACAGTGGGATGCTCTTTGTGCTGGGGGTTGTTCCATACATTGCAGGCAATCATGACCAAGTCACAACCTCTTGATTTGGGGGTTGCACAATTACAAGTCAGCTGAATAGTTTTTGTATGTGGAAATGCTGGTGGGAAACTGCCAGGCGGTGCATTTGCAGATCTTTTGGCATGTGGCAAGAAGGTGGGTGGCTCAAAGTTCCCGGTAGCTTCAACCTTTAGGTTTCCTTGCTCTTGCTGGGACAACCTACCATGGGAATAACATTGACAGATATTCTGGTTGTATTGATGCATGGAGCGCTGCTGTAAATACTTAACACTGCCCAGCATGGTAGCTCCGCTCCAGTTGTGACCAAGCTGTTCAGATCTTTGCCATTTGTGGTCGGCTGTGCCATTTCTTCGCATGACATGACAGGGCTGACATCAAGTGGTGCGCACTTGGTCTGAGCTGGGACTTGCAGCTGTGTGCTGCGGATAAAACGTGATTGTCACCGTGGCCTGCCGTCACCTGTGCGGTGAAAAGGATCAAGGTATCCGGCAGAGAATAAATCCAGACATTTTCCTGCATGTCATTGTACATTGCGCTTGTACAGGAGTCAGATGGGGATGATGTGGCCATTTCGCTGGCAGTTGGGTCGTTGGTCGGCCAATTTTGACTGGGTCGACATGTGCCGCGAAGGCAGCCCAGTGAAAACACGTGGGGTGCCCTTTGTACAGCCCTGAGCACTTGGCTTGACACTCTGAATGGCTTCATTCAGATCAGGGTTTGGCTACTTTGCTCAATTCTGGCCTACTTCCTGAAGTGAAGTTGGAAAACAAGTCCTGGCACAGCGAACTTTCATGCCATGATCTCGCCACTGCTTCAACCACTTGCACAGACTCCAACTGAAGCCGTGTTTTGGATTCCGACCCCACTGGACAGATTTTCGTTCAGAACATACCAACATAGGATTCAGTTTCCTCATTTTTGTGCCCCAAGACTGCTCCACGCAGGCTCTCACTGAGTCAATCCTGGACCTTTCAAATTTGGGGAGGACTGTGGATGGCTCAGGGTGTGGTACTCAGTCTGTCGTTGCATCTAGATGTCGACCAGAAAACAGTCTGTCACATTGAACCGAGGTTCGCATTTCTTGGTGCCTCTTGCATTGGCAAGCGATTGGGTCCTATCAAGATCATGGAGGGGTACGCCAGGGGGTGGCCCTGATGCTAGATTCTGCTAAGATCAATGATGTCTGCTCAGAAACCAGAGAAGATAGAGAAGGCTGCATCGTTCACGTCAAACTATATTTTCTGGCATGCGACGTGAAATCTTTACCCTGATGCATTTCACTCCTACAAACGGGTGGAACTTGTAGTATTTTCCAAGTGTTTCACCTGCCCTTCCATGTAGACCCTCGCAATTCATTCGCTGCAGTTGAAGCATCAAACAAATTGATGACGTTGGCGGGAGTTTGCAAGCTGACCTAAGTTTGCAAACAGCTCGATCTTGAGGTACACTTACCTCCAGACCCTTGACTTTTCGGATAACTTGATCAAGGATCACGTTGGACGTTTGCGAAAGTTTGGAAGCATGTTGATCTCCAAACATAGTGCTGTCACCAATGTGAAGATTCCTGGCACGCTTGGTGAAGTCAGTGATGTTGTTTAAATCCTTACTAAATGGGTATGGGTCAATACCTATAGATACATTTTTAGTGGGATGAACATCCATTTACCAGCTATTTTGTGGTTCACTAGGTACCAGGGTTTTGACCCATCCCCAAATCCTCGCCGTATCTTGCCGTCATTTTGGATCTACACAACTCTCGAAGCACCAGGATGTCGCAGCCTTGAAGGGTCTCAACCTTCTGGTCAGCAGCCCAGTGGAGATTCGGGCTTGCTGGGTTTGCCATGGCTTTCCTGAGTGATACCCTCTGGTAAACGTTTACATAGCTATGGAAAATTACTATTTTTTATGGGAAAACTCACTATTTCTATGGTCATTTTCAATAGCTATTTTGACATAACCAGAGGGTAAAGCCAATTGGAAGATGATGGAAGCCTCAATTGCCCAAGGTGAAACTCAACTTGGCAAAGAATTCCATCGCAAACCTGAAGGGCTGGGAATCTGAGGAGGCCGTCGAGCGGAAAAAACATGGGACGTACCGCATTTTATGGCAACTTTCTTGCGGAAATCATATGACTATACAGTATACATGATACTGTATATATATATACACATACACAATATGTATACAACGTAAATCATCAACCACGAGATTTTGGGGCATACCATGGTATACCTCAGTGTTGGGCAAAGCCATGAAGTGTCCAGGCGATCTTCCCGAATCTAGTGGAGCTGAATCTGAATGACAACCAGCTGAGTGCCTTACATGCTATGCCATATCAGGTGCCCAGCACTGCATCTCCTTTCGTGACATCGGTGTGGCTGAAAATAGGTTTTCAGCCCAATCCAAGGGTTAATAAAACCATCTCCATCCATTTCCCAATTATACAATATTGCCATGTTTTGGGGGTATATAAGCCATTTTCAAACACACCCAGATCTATACTCAAAGAATATCATTGGTGTGACATACTGCATTCGACCCTTGCTGCGCACAGGTTCGCATTATTCGTTGTTATTTTGCATCCGCACTGGGATGAGGATGATCGTGATGATGATGATGATGATGATGATGATGATGATGATGATGATGATGAGTGATGATTGATGATGGTGTGATGATTTGATTCTGCTTGGCTCATATTGTCTTGGACGGGTCGTTCAAATTACTCACTGGCCGCAGCTGCAGGCGCTTGCGTCGTTGAGCGTGGCTCGGAATGAGATCGCCAGCTGCGAGTTTGGAGGCCAGCAATCGCTGCAAAAAATGAGTAGCTCCACACAGGGGACATGGTTAAACCTTGGTGAATGGGTTGGGGATAGGTGAGTATATCGTATAGAATCTGGAGTGTAATCCGTTGAACCCGTGATCCAATGAATGATGGGTGAACCTTGGTGAATTGTAGGTTGATGACACATGTTTTTGCCATAAATGTGGGAATACAATATCCAGATCCTTTTCTCTCAGTGTATCCACGATTAGCAAATTGGATATTGACACTGCAATCAAGAAACGGGACAACCATGAGTATGCAGTGAAATATAATTGATACACAAAAAAAAGACCAGAATGTCATTCTTAAACGGCCTTTGACACACGATTTTCAAGCGTTATGCAACACTCAATATACATAATGCAACCAACAAGAACACATGGCCAGGTAAGCCCTTGGTTTTTTGTTCCTTGAGTCCTTGAGTCGATTGCAGGTCATGAGAGGATCCAGAACTTGGATCTCTCATCGCGATGGCCCCAGCCAAATGACGATCCTGATTTACCTACTCTGTGGGGCAAACATGTCTCAATATGTCTCAATGCCAGATGTTGATTCATGACTCACATGACTATTGCGGTTGGATTTTGCCTGAGCCAAACAAGAGTTTGCATTATTTAGATGTCACTAGGAAGGCCTGTGCAATTGCAGCACCAAATATGCAGGGTCGTGATTTCGGGCAGAAACATACGGACCACCTAGGAACAAACTGCCTTCGCTCACGGGTCTTGGAGCATTGCCGTCCTTGAGAACGCTGAATGCAGGGGCCGCAGTGAGTGTGACTGAAAATGGGGTACACCGATGCAACCCAAACGTGGCAATTTGAACGGGGGAAATGATGATAAACCAATGGATCGTAGGGTATATGATGTATGATACATGCTATTTTGAGACAAACCCATATCATTGGAGATGTCAAGTCTCGCCTTTACATTTGGAACCATGGCGCTGATTTGAACTCAAGCGGTGATTTCCTCAGCTTGCGAGATGAAGAGTTTAGACAACCAGAACTGACCAGTCTCATCAGTTGTTTTCTGGAGGAAAAAGAAGTCTTGCCTCACTCTTGTGGGCTTGCCACATTTGTTTGGGTCTTGTCTTTGTTCTTGCCAACACTGCGCGCATTGCCATGTCGACTGATGGACTGAGCGGTCATCAGATCCCAGAGGAGTATGGCTCAACGAAGCCATTTTTTAAATTGGCAGCTTTGATCGTCTCCAGGTTGCAGCGTACAGAGTCAGAGGCTTTGAAAGCATGACATCTGTAGGTCGTGGAATGCGATTTGCCAATGTATGGTGCGAAACTCACTTTCCTGCAACCTTCATTTGTTTCTGGTGTCTCACAACTTAAGATGTTCGTCCTTTGCCACTTTTTTCTACTGTGCTCCTGAGCTCAAGCGGTCCCAAGCGGTCCCAATCGGTCCCAAAGATCCTGAGGTCCTCCCCTGCACAGTCATATCTTTGCTTATGGCTAATGGCTACACAAGCACCGGTGCCTGGACAGTAAATAGCGGATGCGGATAGCACGCTGCCCAAGTGTGAAACTGCACTGCTGATTTGCTGCATCTGTTGCGAAGCCTGAAAGAGGCATTTGCAAGATGGTTTCGTTGCTGGGGGCTGCTTATGCATTTGGCAGCAATGTGACTTGGCTGATGAATATGATGGGAGAATCTGTGAATCTCAGCAATTTTTACTACGCTTCATGGTGCCTTTCCAAAGAATTCGGTGCAAAACCTAGGTGTGGCTGCTGAGATATGGGCCTCGAATGTATGCAGTTTGCTGCAAAGAGTACAGTTGGCTTGGAAAGGAAGCCTTCAGCACGATCCAGGTCAGGCTCAGTGGGTCATGGGTCATGGTATGTCATGGTCCAGTTCGCCTCTGTGGTGTTTGTCCACTTTCACTTGGGATGCCATGACTGGAAGGAATCCCAACATTCGACCTGGGTGGGCTGATTCGAATAGTAGAGGGTGAAATTTTGGTGAAATTTCAGGAATCTTTTCATCTTGGATACCCAAACAATGTTGAATCTTCAATGATCTTATATAATGTCTTCTCGAACAAAAAACAGGTCCGAAACAGTTCCAACAGTTGGGAGAAACAGCGCCCAAAAACATCAACAAAGCCACAGGCCGCTTGCTTTCCTGAATACTTCGCCCTCCAAAGCGGCTCCTGTATCTTAGCCCTGGCCGCGGCGAACAGCTTCATGGCTCGACTGGCCATGGCTTTGGCCATAGCTTTGGCACTGGTGAACCAACTGGCGCTGGGGCCAAAGACAGCCCAGCTGATGGTGTCTTGGGGATGGATTGGAAAGTATTGGAAAGTTGGTTTCATCATGTTTCATCCAAACTTCATGATGTTGTTTGGATGTTGTTTGGATCTTTTGTTACCAGATATTTTGCTGCCTTTGCGATGACATCATGTTTTCTTCCAGGCGTCAAGAGTGGATAGCATTTTTCTTGAATACAAACGACCTTGCATTGGATCCACTGTCTGATGTTCAGGCCAATAAGTTAAGATCACCACCAAGGTTTCAGTCGTGTTCTCATCACACAGACACCTGTTGCTTTCAGGTCAAACTCTACGAGAAATCGAGCGGTGCAGATGCGTCGCTGCTGAACAGTAGCACATACGTGAAGAAGAAGTTCGGCCGCTTGCTTGTAACATCAAACACCAGAGACCTTACAGCCTTCACGTGCTACGATGCTCACCAAGTCCTGTGGGTTTAGGATAGGAAGCACTTTTACGAAGGAAAGAATCAGATGCAGCAGTCGCCTGCATTTTCTTTTGTTCCTTTAAGTGCATGTTTTGCAGCTGCTGATAATCGAGGAATGATCCACGGCATCTCCATGTTGCTGGACCTATTGAACTTGATTGCCGTTTGTGTCTACCTGTGCATTGTTGCACAGTAGTTGATCCTTTGCACGTCACCCTCGGTGTGACGATGGTTTGCAGCCAGCCACTTGGGTGCCAACGAAGGCATTCGCAGCCGCTATAGCCGGTATAGCCATTGCTGAGATGTGGATTTGCGCCTCTGCAAGAAAAGCTTCCACTGAAGGTGGAGTTGTGTTTGTTGATTCCTCAAACCTTCTGCAAGTATTTGCAGATACTTGAGCTATGGAGATCATCTACCGTAGCGTTCCAGACTAGGAATTTGATGTATTTTGTTGGCACGTAGTCCACCTACATTTGCAGGAGTTGAACTTGTCACTCAGTTGCTAGGATGACTGCCCCTAAGGCCTCGAACAACGATATTGCAGATTTAAATGGTCCTGAGCTCAGCATCTCCAAGGCCATTCTCATCCATTCTCATAGCTTTGAAATGCCTTGCCCCGAACACATCGACAAAGCTGACCCGTTTGAGTTTTTGCATGTGGTACTATGTGGTACTATGTGGTACTAAGGGATCAATGAAGCACCATCGCTGGAGGCATGGCGCCTGCCATTCTCGTTAGACTTTTGATTTCTTGGCGTCCTGTTTGCTCCTGCTTGGTCCTAGCAGTCTTAGCATTTATGAGGAGCACAAACATGCGTAGGGGGTGGGTAGCAGAAGGATGCACAAAGTGTTTGTGGACAAAAACGTGCCCATAGTGCCCCTAACAGTGAAAAATCTGGCCTTGAAATATCTTGAATTGGCATGACATGACTTCGATATCACCGAGCTCTCAGGAGCTGCAACTGGCCCATAACAAGCTACAGGCCCTCGAGGGCCCATGGACGGAGCCAATGGGTTGGGCCGCTGCCAGGTGCTTGATGGGTCAGCTCTGCCTGGGTGGCTGCAAGACACCCTTGTTCATGCATACTTATGGAGGGGATTATTATATATTATTATACTGTAAATTATACTATCCTAGAACATTGGAGATTATCATTGCAATCATAATCCAGGAGATGGAAATTAAATGAAATTAATTCATGTTTGTCCAACCAGTATGATGCGATGGATCGGCCGCGGTTGCTTGTGGCTCAAGGGTCACTGACCCAGCTTGGGTAGTGGAACCCAGGTGACGGACCCAAGGGTGCATCTTATGTCGCAGGTCTGGGAAAAGCAATGTGCTGTTGCAGATCCTTATGTGACTTATGTGCATGCATTTGACTCTATACACTGACTCTCTACCTTCAATACCTAAAAAAGAACATAGCCTCATGATGTGTATCACTGCTTTGGAATTTTAAAAGATTTCAAACAATTGCGCTTAGCTTTCGCCTTTGTAGCACCTCGAATTGTTCCGAGTCTGCCTCTACAAGACCACCAGTTACTGTCAACGTTGCCGCGCAGGCAGAGAAAGCAGAGAAGCTTCTGAAGGTGCTGCATCCTTTTCCAGTCCAAAAGAACATCCTTCACCGTAGCTCTCATCTTTCTTGGCCAGGTAATCCTTTCCCTGAATGTTATATAAATACACCTCAAAAACCCTGGTTTCCTACTGGATCTTTTCCTTTTTGGGCCCCAAACATTGGGCATATTTTATGATGTTTGCCATTTCATACCAGTAAATATCCCAATCATATCCCCAACTGTATCCCCATTAAATGGTCATCATCATCCATCAGCCATCATTTAGTAATTTGGGCATTATAATTACAGTTCATAATCCGCAACAATCCTTAATCATAGCTAGCAATCCCCAATATGTGTATATATATAATATAACACAGTTTTTCTAGTCGATGGCATTCTTGAAGTCGCCGCAGGAAGCAGAGCTTGCTCAGCTCCATACCCAAACGGACGTGTCCATCCGGGTGGGCAGCTGAAGGGGCCGAGTAGACTGTGGTGGGGAGGAGTCACCAATGAACACTTTTTGGGTCTTCGGAAACCCCAACCCCCCCCATGGATTTTGTCAGGTTGGAATGCTAAACCATCTGGAATTGAACAAGAACATCATCATGCAACTAGGAACTAGGATCATCCTGAACTTCTTGCTTCTCAGATCTTTTGTTCCGAAGCCATTTTCATCCACTGGCCTCTCGCGCTCCCGGACAAAAAACTGGACTCTGACCGCCATGACTGCATTGGAGAGCGGTGCACGTCGCTCCCGTCGTAATCAGCGTGGTCTTGAAAACGTTCCAGGTGCCTTTGCTGCATTTCCAACGGGGGTTAACAACTTGGCGCCAACATCTTCTGGTTATATAATTCTTTGATATTCTGAATGGGGTTATAGAACCCCTCCAATAAGGAACCCCCTAAAAATAGAAAGATCATTTAGAGTCATTTACTACAATTTTAGCCCGATTTTACTCTATCTCTTTGGGTGTGTCTGAACATGGGGGATAGACTCCCAATCTGTGGCCATTAGGGAAATGATGACCATCGACTGGAATTGGAGCTGCCCTATGCTCAGACAAAACCATATGAATTTTGGGGGTTATGCCAATTGTTTGTTATCCGGGATAACTTAGATAACATATATAAAACACATCCAATGTGGATGTCAAGTCACCACATATCCCGCTCTTCCAGCCAGGATTGCCAGCTCTCAGCTACACCTCGATGTGCAAGTTCCACTTGAGGAGATCGAGGGATGTTTTTCTCCGGTTATTTTTCACATAGCTATGGAAATCACCGAACTAAATGGGTCATATTCGGTCATATTTTAGTCAATTTCCAAAACTATTTTAGAGAACTGGAGTTGAGAGACTCATACCCTCTAGTAATCATTGCCGTGGCTGGAAAATCCCTAATTGAGTTCGATCATTTTCCGATTTATGATGTGATGATGAGATGCAATGAGATGCCCATTTCTTGGAGATTTCCCAGCCATGTTTATTTCGTGGAGGGCAGGAGGGGTAGCCAATCACGTGCAGCGAAGCTTCTTGCCAGCTAACTTTTTTTTCTTTGTAAGATTGGAGTTGTCCATGTTGTCCATTCTCATCCAATCTCTTTTTGGATCAAACCAGTTCCATGGAGAGAGAAGATGGAAGTACAATGCGACAGGAAGAAGTGCTCCCGCGGTGATCAATGCACCTTTGCCCATGATGAGTCGCAGCTTCGTGGCAAGCCGGACTTGGCAGGCAGGATTTTGGACCGCAGTCGACCCAGATTGTGAGTGTCGTTTACTGGTTTCGTGAGGATATAACATGGCCCTGGTAGGTACAAAACTCTGCCGATTTTATGCTGCCGGGCAACCTTGTCGCTATGGTTCCAAATGCACTCATTCCCATGGTCCTTTCGATTCTGGATATGGTTCACAGGGCAGCCAGGCGGGGATTTTCTTGTGGCAGCCCAGGGTCCAGGGCCATTCAGGGCCCCTCCAATCGGCCCATTGGTTCGTGGTTCATCCATCGTCAGGTTTTTCTTTGCTTCCATTGTTGCGCATTGCAGCACTTCTGAAGATAGCACTATCCACTATCTAATATGCCCTGACCGCAGCCCTGACCGCAGACATCTGATGAACTTGAAGAAGGATCAACACCTTCACCACACTATTCACCGCGCTACGTTCATATCCCTGAGTTGATGACAATGAAGCGGGACAAGGTTGGCCAGGAGCTACAGCTAAACCAGAATGTATATGACATGGCCTTTACGTGAGTTTCAACTTGACCTCTTGTTCTGTTCACCTTTGACACCAGCCAGATACAGTTGAACTGAGTTGTTTTATGCTGGGATCCAATTTAGTCCAAAGAATCTCTGAGTGGATCCCTGCACAAGCTGCAGGACTTCCCAATCGAGGCACCGACTGAGCGAGCTCAATTGCTTGCAGCTTTGGAATTGCTGCAGACTTGGGCTCCTTGGCAGGATCATTTCACTGAAATCTGAGAGACTCCCAGCTACTGCTTTCGCAGCTACTGCTGTTGCAGTCAGGTGAACCAGAACGGCAACAATGATCAAGGCACTTCTGAGAAAATGCCTATGCGCCGTCTGAGCGATGGCCCTTCCCGTACGAAATTTTGTTCGGTCTGGTTTTAAACTTCTTGGCCAAACAGGGCAATTTGGATGAGAAGGTTCGCCAATAGGAGACAGAATGGCGGTGATTTTTTCCATTTTTTCCAAAGCTGGTGCACGGTGTAATATGGCGAGTCACCTCCTCTTGGAGGTAGTTTATGTACGTACCTATTTTGCTTCAAATGTTGTCTCCTGGGCACCAGACAGCCGAGAGGGTTCAGAGTGGTGGGGCACCCTTCTTGCTTGCTACCCATCAGAGCAGAGGAATCCACCATGCTTTGAACGACTCTGTTTAGCGGCCCGTCAAGCACTCTCTGCTTGGCAGGGGCCACTCCGACACGTCGGTGACCATTGCCATTTGAAGCCGGTCTCTCCGTTGAAGACAGACCCCATGAAACCAACCAAGCAATGACTTGCATTGAAAGGCGCAATATTCCTACCAAACCTGGCGTATGTTTGTGCGGTTGTTTGTTTTTACTCGGTTTAGTTTTGGCTAATGCTAAATTCCATTGAAGAAGGCAATTGCCTGCTCCTGACATTTGCGTTTCCACAGCAGGGGATCTATGTCTTCTTCAGAATAGGTGCATTTCTTCAGAGCCTTCCGGGCTATACATCATTCCAATTTCCAAGTCCTTTTTGCGCTCTCCATGGAAAGACAATTCAGAAAGCAGTTCACAAAAATTTCTGGATGTTTCAAGTCACCCATCACTGCGTTGCTTGTCTCCACTGCCTTCCCTCCGAGAGCTTGGAGAGCACCAGCCTCCTCCATATGGACAGCCGTTTGTAAGGGTTCTGCACAAATTTTGTCCGAAAGTACCCGCAGATGCCCATGGGAACGTCGAACAAGAAGTAACACAGAAAAAAGTGGTGTTTCTGTGGCCCTTTCGCGACATTCATGTAGAGATAATCTAGGAATGAGGTTGGTTGGGTCAATCGGAATCAACCCCTTTCTGTTTTCTTAGTCTGATTTCCCGGGGCAGGTGCGGATAGCAGGGGAGAATGAGGACAATGTATATACAGCTTCAGCACAATAGATTTGTGCGGCCCAACTTGTGCGGCCCAACTTGATCCACGTGGATCTGCTGCCGCAAAGGCAAAGACGAGTCACCTCCAGTGGCACGTTGGGGAGTTGGGCATTGCCTACAGTGGCAACCTCTCCCTGCTTTGGACCAGAGCAAGAACCCAGATCCTGAACAAAACACAACAACACTATTTGAGTGACCAAAAATCTTGTGGCCCCGGGGGCCTCTTCTGAAGCTATGTGAATATGTCGAGTGAAAGTTCAGGTGACGGTGAGGTACTTCCTGCTGTTGGGTTTGAGGACGTGATCATTGTGGATCCTTCGGAGAACTTGATCCACCACAGCGTGACTGCCAGCACCAGCAGCTGGTGAACTGACGTCACCAGTCCATCCTGTGCGCCATGAGGTGCCCCCAGTGCTGGAGCTGCGGGGTCCTTGACAGTTCCTCTGTTGGGCAGAAGGCCCTTGGGAACGTGGACTGCAAGGTGACCCTGGCAGCGCCAAGTGGTCCAAATAGAACGGAGCAGACGCCTCTGGGAATGATATATATATATTTCTCCTCCATTCTTGGGGGTGCAATAGGGATGTCCATTTTGCAAGAAGTCACTTCACAGTGGTCACAGCCATGTGGATATTGCACAAGTACTCTTCATTTTTGCGAGTGGCACATCCCCTTGGCCCTGAGCCCAGACTGAAGCCTTGTGAAGCACAGGCCCAGCGACACTCGGGAGTTTGCCGGAAGATCCTTCTCTTGAAGAATCGGACCACATTGGACCGGAGTCATTTCGGAGTCATTTCCACCATGCCTTTGGTATCCGGTAATTGTAAAGTTGAATGGTTGAGCTTTTTGTTTGAATTCGTTTTTGCTCACGTCCAAGAGCATCGGAGAAAAACAACAAAAGATATATAGGTGATTATAGGTGAAGGAAGAATCACTTCTAACTTGACTCTTAACAGGTTTTACAGCAGTCCAGGCCCACCCAGTGTCGCATTCACAGAGGCTCTCGGAAGCGGCAACAAGTTTGCAAGGGTCCGTGCCGTGCACACAAAGAAAACGATCCGTCGTAGGCAACTCATAAACGCTCCACAAAACACAGATCCGTGTCAGCTGCTAAGACCAGTTGAAATCAGAACAGGGAGGACTTGTTCCACTGGATGCAATTTGGTCACTTTTGCTGCATTTCTGAGCCATTTTTGGTCGTCAAACTTCAGAGACGGCAGGGCATTGCCATTTTTGGTCGCTCCTTGTTCGGATCTGGGCAGCTGAATGCAGGTTCCTTTGTACTCTACGTTTGTAATGGGAGCACTCCTGCGCTGCGGCGGAAAAAGTCGCCGGTTCGATTATTTTGTCTAATGTTCTTTACTGATCTTTACTGAATGAAGACAAGATCTGGGAGTATCCACATGGTTTTTGGAGGCCTCTGTTTTCGTTTTCATCGTGCTTAGATCATCTTAGATCTGTCCAGCTGGGCACAGGATGCTTCAGCCGCGGCAGAGATTTTCCGAAGCCTCGGAGTGTGGCTCCCAGAGACTTCGCTGACGGGACTCCCATCTGAGAATCCGCCATTGCCACGGTTGTCACAGCGTTGTCACCAAGGATCATGCCAAAACAGCGGAAGCCATGCGGATTCTGATCGCTGGAAAGCTTAGGCATCACATGCGTCACATGGGGATGGGTTGAAACTTATTTAAGCGACATTTGGGAGAGATGAAGATCTACATCCATTTACCAGCTATTTGGGGGTTCACCAGGGCACCAGGGCTTGGACCCATAGCCACATGGCATCAGGTTTTGATTTTGGGATACCTGCAAGATCTGCAAGTGTTGACGGGAGACTCCCTGGGCAGGAAAGCCGATGGTGCTAGACCTGTAGAGGCTTTGGACCATGTCAATCAGGCTTGGAGAAGTTGTTGGTGTTTTCTTCTCTCGTCTTTTAGAGGATTCACGCTCGTGGCAGTTGTTGTGTTGCAGGAGCTGGCAAGATTCCGTGAATTGGGCAGCAGAATAGGAGAGGCATGGCGCCTAGGCCATTGCAGGTGGAAATGACAGGTCAATGTGCAATTGTTAGAGATAATTTAAACTTGTCATTGTGTTCATGACCCAGTCAGATGCTGAAGAGCTTTAAACACCCTGCGTTGCAAGCCATCTGTATTTCCTTTGAGCTGATCTTTGACTAGAAATCTGGTTTTGTCGGAAACTTGGCATCAGCATGGAGAAGGTGACATTTCTTTGATCCTTTCACCCAGGCTTCCATGATGCTCTCACTAGCCGAGATCAACACGGACCGTGTGGGGACTGGATGGAACAAGAACGATGGAGCAGTGGCCTGTTGGCCCATGGCTCGTGGTTGTTTGTAAGGGATTTTGATTTCTAAAGAAATTCCTGGTTTTTTAATGTTTATTTTTATATAGAAGCACTGAGGTACTGTAGACCTTTCACCAACGAGGAAGAGCTTGACATAAGCATTTTTGGCCACTGCCCTTGCTCAGCAATGAAGTCGACCAACAGTTGTGACAGGACCGCCGTGGGACTCGCAAGCGTGAGGCGCCGGTAGCATTGGCTGCGACTGCGACCACGTGGGGTAACTGTGCCCCTGCCAGCTTTGGATTCCTCCAGGAATCCTTGCAGATGGGTCTGGAAGCTCTTGAGATGTTCAAGGAGGTCGGGGCTGGTCGGTCCTCTCAAAGGCTTGAAGGCTTCGAATTGTTTCGAGCTTGCAAGGCTTGAGGTGTTTGGAAAGGCTAGTGCAGTTCTGTTAAGGCTCCTCCAATTTTCTTGGATCATATCAGTCGCTCCTCTGCCCCGCAGCGGCCGTCTTTTGTCAGTTGGGCAACAAGCGGCTACAAGTGTCAGCCCTGCCATGCTCCAAGCGGTTGATTTGAGTTTGACCTTTCTGGAGATTTGCGGCCAACTGCCCAAGAAACGCAACTTTTCCCGATGCCAAAGCTGGTTGGATTCTGGGTTGGCAAAGCTGGCCACAAATTCTCAGAAGTAATGGGCTATAGCATGCTATAGCCATCTTTACCCCAATGGCCATCAGTCGTGATGGGATGATGATCAACCAATTGGATTTTGGCTTTCCCATACCATTTTCAGACAACCCCAGGGGCTTCAAAACTCTTGAAAGGATGCGGGGAATAAGGCAGCACCTGTCGAATGTACACATCAAGTTCTGCGACAAGGGTTGTGCTGGCAAGAGTGGCCGCGAGGCTCTGATGGATCTGTTGATTGAGGGGGTTATGAACCTACTTCGTTTGTTGACCCCTTTACAAACTTAAATGGTATGGGATAGGGGCAGGTTTAATGGTGCTGAGTTTGAGATGCATTGACATTTTGAAGCCACTTTGAAGGCTACCAGATATGCCCAAGAAGCCTTGGCTCTGGCAAGAACTCTCCAGGCACTTTGTTGACAATCCGATGCGCTTCTGGATACCAAACAAGATGATGTTGAAACATATTTCTGATGATTGTTGTTTCATTTGGTCGACGGTCATGGTGGTTAATAGCTGTGTTATTAAATTTTATTAAGTATGATCAGTATGATGGTGGTGGGGAACAATCATGACAACACTGGTGGCGGAGGTGAGGAGGAATGACACCGATCAATGGTTGTGGAAATCCATGATAGATTCATGATAGTTGATGAATAGTCGATGATGACGAGTACGTTGTTGGTTTTCATCTCGTGCTTTTCAACACAAGCACTGGATTTTTGAGGGCGATCCCGTGCAAGACAAGCTCTATGAAGCCTCAGCGCTGCACAATGTAGCTGTGGGGAAGTGGTCTCCCGGCGCACTGGACAGAGACTGGACATGATTTGACACGCTTTCTGAGCTTCGAAAGAAACCTGGAACTGTGAAAGACTGCAGACATCTGCAGACAGAAGAATTCCAGACCTAGCTTTAGCTGCCTAGCTGAGCTTAGCCGAAAGGAAATTGTCATGCAGGAACCCAGCTTGACGGATCTTGCATGGTCAGGTACAGCGAGTGCCCCTTCAAGGAGATCCAGGGGTGTTTCATGAGTGCCATGAAAGGGTTTATGAAAGGTTTTGTGTGGTTCTCCTCATATGATGGGAATGGTGGGAATAGGTCAAATCATTGGCAAATTGACAGGTTTAATTTCAATATCATAACAATTCAGAACATGAGCGACCTGTTTGTTTCCCTCCATGATTTTTCCATTTTTGGGTCCAGATTGCATAGATTGCCGTGCCAGGATGGTCTAAAGGCGGCCAAAGAAGCCCTACAAATCTTCCGACAGCTGGGTTTGAAGAAATTCCAAGTCTGGAGCCCAGCGATGGATTCACGAAGCTGCGTCCAGAGGTCATGAATTCTCATGGAACCAGCAAAATAGTTGCTAAATGGATATTCAGGCCTCCATTCATATGGTATTGTCGGCTTTAACCCACCCCCATGTTTCCCCATGTTTGGTGGATGAAGTTCCCCTTTTTGTTAGCTCCATCATGTTCACTCTACTTTTTTTGTTGTTTTTTTTAAATCATGTCAAATCCCGATTTTCGTTGGTCAACTCATGGTAAACATCAATTAGACCCCAATTTTCGGTGGTCATTGCGGGTGTCGATGGTTCTAAACCCTGAGGCTGCGCAACTCCACTCGATCGCGGACTGGCACCAGCGGCGAGGTTCGGCGATGGCATAGTGGCATAGTTCGGCGAGTTCTAAATGGCCAGAAAAAGTCCATTTGGAGTTGATTTGCCTAACATAACATAGTGATTTTCATTGATTTTCCATATTGATCATAGCTAACATGAGTTTATTAGAGAGTATACTCCCCAAATGGACATCTAAATGGGCAAACATATTTGCGAATCTATTGGAATTGATTGGAATTGTAGGTACCACCATTTTCAGACAAACCCACATGCCTCCAACTGAGGGGCTAAGGGTTGTGCCAGAAGAAGCCATGGCAGCCTTAAGAGCCGCTTGCCTGACAGGCATTGGAAAGCAGGGCCTTCCATTTGCAGAGGCCTGGATGATTTCTTTTGACATGGTTCAACAGCAAACAGCAGTACCAAGTCGTGCGGTAAACCCAGCAACTTGTCTGTGGATGCCTTCACTTGGACCAGGAATCCTTGCAGATTTTCCAAGAGATCGAGTCCGGAAAGGCTTGGACGACCATGTGCCATGTGGCACCATATGGCCCCACTCAGATTTCAGTGTCTTTCGTGGAGATTTTCTGGTTTTCCAGTACACATTCTGCGAATATCTTGACTTCGATGCAAGTGAGTCCTGCAACTGATTGCTTCGGACCATTTCATGTTTGAGCCAGCTTGGTTTGACCTTGTTTCATTTCAACATGTTCAGATGCGCATGCCGCTCTTATTCCAACATGCTGTCAGGGTTGGGAATCTGCCGCGCTTTGCACGCCTGGACCTTAGAAGCCTTAGAACGATGCATCACGACAGTGTGATCAAATCCTCAGGGTAAATCCATGCGATTTCCTGCAGGGTGGTGTCAGCTCTCATGGACAAGGCACGGTTTTTTGGTGGGCAGTGGCCAGGGCCAGGGAATCGTCACTCACTTTCCTAGCCAGGACGACACTGAAGCTGCAGTGAAAGTGGCCCAGGAAGGGTCCAATCCTTGGCGGCTGCAGTCTTCAAACACCATTTCCTGTCTCGAGATGTTTTTCCCCCATTGGAATTGTCTTCTGTGTTTACTTTTATTTATGGAACGCATAGTTTATTAATGTTTATTATGTTTATGGACCATTTATGGATGTTCATTGTATATGCACTTCGGGAACCATGTTGATTGCACACTAAGGGTGGAGAAATTTCGCCAAAAGGGAGACAAGCAAGCAGAGGTGCCATGGTGCCCTCTCTGCCTTTGTATCTACCGGCACAAGTCATCAGACTATCCTGCGGGTTTTTGCGCACGGCCATGGGAGGCCCAAGCTCTTGATCTGTTGGCCGGGGTTTATTTGGCCAGCAATGAGAAGGATGAGGCCTCTATCCCAGCTTCACTGCCACTACCATGGCAGATACTCGAAACAAGCTGAGTTGAGGAATGGTAATCCCAGAAGCACTTGACCAAATGGTTATACAATGTTATACAGTAATACAATGTTACATAAAAATCAATGCCAGACTGTTTTAACACGCTTTTACTTGGAAAGATACCCAATGGTTTGGATGTGCTTTATCTGGGCTCAGTGTGGCAATCTGAGGCCTTGAAATTGGCGGAAGAGTCGTTGGCCCTCTTCAGAGAGGTGAGCCGAAATATGCGAATTTTCCGAGACACACATGAATCTGTCACCAGATTTCTTGCCGGTTCATAGGCTGTTGCACTGCTGATATATGATATATGTGTATATATATATGCTTAACTATATATAATTCTATATATGTATATATCATATTACGTATAATATAATATAGCATAATACAATATAACATAATATAATATAACATAATATAATATAACATAATATAATATTATATTATATTATATATTATATTATATTATATTATATATTATATTATATTATATTATATTATATATTATATTATATTATATTATATTACATTATATTATATTACATTATATTATATTACATTATATTATATTACATTATATTATATTACATTATATTATATTACATTATA
>Ga0126342_10008073_pt1 | contig 18825 bp, 19 predicted proteins | sample Cyp1metagenome_FD_92528 | JGI IMG/M metagenome (GOLD analysis project Ga0126342, IMG submission 92528) | Coral microbial communities from Lord Howe Island, Old Settlement Bay, Australia - Cyphastrea 1 metagenome | ecosystem: Host-associated > Invertebrates > Cnidaria > Coral ...
GCTGAATGAGAAATGTGAGGAAGCCATTGGCACCAGTTTCGCATAACAGGCTTGCAGAACACAACTACTGTGCCATAATCAAGACTAGCATGCCCTGTCACAAGAAATGGATAATCAGGAATGGCCGAGTGAATCTCCAAATCAGGTGGGCGCCTGCAGCCCACACCAAACCCCCAGTCAGCATGCAACTCACACATGTACAGAGCAACGTCCCACCATCTTTGCGTCGCCAGCCTGTCTCCCCTAGGATTCATTCCCCCAGATAGTCCAAAGTTCATCATGAACCCTGTGATCACAACACCAACACCTCCATTGCGATCATTCGAGCGCAAGTTCCGACACAGTGGCCCTGACAGCGCTGCTGATACTTTGAGCAAGTGTGGTTTTCGGTGATGCAAGCGGGATGACAAAGTGGATATGGCAATTCGCAATTGTTGACGCCATTTATGCAGGATGGGCACTAAGCATAAAGCCATGGCACGCACACAAGGCACGGCTAGAGTGATGTCAGGCTGCAGGACCCTTTGCAATTGTTGAGCCATCGTGCTGGCATCTTGTGCACTGGACTTCAAGAGTACCAAATCCCACAAATGGGGCCGGCGATGATGAAGAGCTGCCAAGGTATCCAACAACGCTGATTGAAGAATGGCTAACATGGGTTTCAATACTGCACTTTCAGTAGTCGCAGCGATTGCCGCATAGTCACACGCAAAGAGAAAACAGCCATCATGCGGTTCAGCCCTGTACATCCATTGCAGCTGGCACAGGGCCCCGCTTAACCAAAAAGTTTGGTTTGTTGCCTCGCTGTCTCACTAAGCACTCCATACGTGACGACCGGGTCTGGCAGCTGCTTGAAGGCATCAACGGGAACCCATTTTGCGTTGAAATGATTGACCAAAGTGGCCTCAACAGCTTCAATGGCAGCTACTGAAGACTTGCCTGGCGATACCTGAATCTTGCCTGTAGGCCAAACAGCAATGCAAACCTGTGTTCTTGTCAGGATGATCCATGGAATCGCTGTGTTAGCAGGAACCCCGCGAACACCAACTGCCATGTTCAACTTGTCCCACAGCCCTTGTACACCGAAGCCGTCAAACACACAAGCATCTTCAATACGCAAGCATTTGCCATGGCGCTGAGCCATCCAAAAAGTAGCATAGGTCGAAGGTGTCTCAATTTAGCATAGGTCGAAGGTTTGCATGGTCATACATAACAATTTCTGTTTCCACATTCAAATTGCGCAACGCGAGATCCTGGATCAATTTGTGAGTGCTAAGGCCCAAGATCAAGGGTGAATCTGTTTGGCGAGCATTTTGATGATGCCCAGTGTGACGAACGGATAAGCCAGGGGGTACCGGCTTTCTGACGTGAAGGACCGGTTCAGACAAGTACCGTTTTAAAACTCACTTGCGGAAGGGTTTGCACAACAACTAGTAGCCAAACCATGATTGGGGATTACATAACGACAAGACTAAGAGCAGAATGCAACATTAACAAACACAAGCACTAGACAAAGAAGAAACAACAAGAGAAGATCCAGACCAGAACTTCCCAGAAGATAAACAGCAACTGTGGCAGCCATGCTCACAAGTAGATCACAAATCGATTCCTAAACCGGTACCTGTGATGGAAGGATGGAGTAAACCGGTACCTGTGATGGAAGGATGGAGCCTAGAAACAAACATACAAAAGACGAACGCAAACACAAGAGCATCACCACCGCTAAAGCGCCAACAGCAAAATTGAGAAGAGCACACAATACAGGCAATGACCGCAAACAGGAAGAAACTAAAACAGCAAAACGTAGCAAAACAAACTTATACTTACGTTAGACTTGCTAGTAAGTTAGAAGGGTGTGAGGATACGGACAGTCTCGGGGCCGAATGGAAAGTCAATAAGAGGTGTTTTTGTTCTAAGCACGGCATGTCAAATGATTGATTCAATGCATTTTGTTATATCCATGGGCGCTTGTTTAGCGCTTGCAGGATCCGGAGTGGGCTGGTTGGGCATTGCCATTCGACCGCGACGCCAACAAGTATTGCCTACAGTTTGTGAAGTGCTTCTTGTCCGAGTCTGGCTTGACCACCGGCTCACATTTTGCTCACCGGAGCCTGGCTGCACTGCAAGCAGATGACGGAGGTGACACCATGACCCAGGACGCTCGGAACAAATTGCTGCTTCGCAACTCTTTCTTCCACACCAGCTTCCAGCTTGTCCGGGAACAGTTTTTGAAAGGAGGCCTGCTGGTTACTGCTGATTCTGACAAGGCCGTCAAGAACGAGGAGTTGGTCATCCTGAGCACATTAAAGCCAGGTTTTGGGTCACCTCTAGCGGTTTCTTCTATTTGCTCAAGTTTGCCCCAGTTGTGCCCCACAAGATGCTTCTGCTACATGGATTCCCTGTCCATCGAGCATCAAAGGATCAGGCTTGGCATCGATGGGTAGCAATACCATGCACATTCCCGTGGTTGCATTGGCTACACTGATGACGTTGCTCCTGATAGATTGGAACCTTCCAGCTGCGCACCGCAGTGGTGATGCCTCCATGTGTTCGTCTGTGGTACAACCTGTGCTTACCAGGCTTACCATTTGCCCCGGTGTTAAGTTGAAGGTGAAGGAGGGGCTGCCAGAAGCCACGCTCAGAGCCCGTTTTTGTTTGCCACGAACTACCGGCGTTGCTGCCAAACGCAAGAAAGGCTTCAGGACACCGAAGAGGAAAACCGCCAAGATTGTGCTGAAACAAGGCCGTTTCAAGAAGAAAATTTTGCAAGGCACTCGCTGGGGTAGATGAACCTGCTCAAAGCTGGGTCTTGCGTCTTATTCCTTTACGATCTTTTACGTGTTGCATCAACTCATACCGGCTCCAGCGGCTCCAGTGGCTGCGCGGTTTGAGCTGTTCAGCTGGCTTGGCAGAAGTTTGTACATACCGAGTAATGCTGGTGCAAGTGAATGCTTCAAAAGCGCGAGGCAGTGTCTTTTTTCCAAAGGAAAGATTTTGGTCATTCCAAGGCTAATGAATAACCTCCAGCATGTGGCATTTGACGATCTGAGGCTGCAGCCCTGTTGGTTTGCTATGGCCTCGGGAAGGTGGTTGCAGAAAAAGCTACGGTGGAGATGGCTGACAGGAAGCAATGGAAGCCAGAATCGTTTTTATGGTTCAGCGCTGCCGAGCACTTTCACCCTGGAAGTTTCTGGAGATGTTGCTAGGACAAAGTTCACAAAATCACAAGCACTTCTTAAAGATTATCTGTTTTGACACATTGAAGCGTAAAGCATGTTACAGCAGCTACAAAGTTTCATATTAGAGCGTTTGCGTTTCAGGTGTGCGGTGGTGGCTTCATCATTCAAGATATGCGCAGAAGCTCGTGGTTTCCGGTGGCAGCTCCACACTGTGGGCCAGGTTGTTACTAGCTGCAAGCATGGCAGCAAAAAGGTTACCGTGAAGAAAGTAGTGACATGGCAGGACTTCTGGTCTTGAGTGCGATCAATTCGCATGCTTCGACGCTCGAGGGGTGTTTCAGGGATGTTCTTAAGGTAGGATGACATTGAAGAGCATTGTCATGCACCAGCCTGACTCTGGGGTATTGCGCTTGAGCCAAAAAAGCTCCTCTTAGCAATACGACCTCGGTCTTTAAAAACCAGCCCCGTATTACAAAGGGGATTGCCCTTGACAATCTATCTGCTTTGCTTCAGTTTCTATATCTGAGAGATCAACCTGCTTATGATTATGGTCCCGGCTTTTAAAAACCAGACCCGTATTGAAGCGGGCGTTGCCCCATGTAATACGCTTCCAATCATAGGTTGCCCCCTGGCAATACGCCCCTGGTTCGCAAAAACCATGAATTGAAGCTTTCGGGTTGCAACCAAAGCTAATATCAACGCATCGACGGGTGAAAACCTACTCTTTTTGATCGAAAGGTAAGCTTCCCAACATTGAAAGCTCCAGATTCTCCAGATGCCCCGACATGTGAAATTGAAAGGTCCTGTGCCCACATTGAAAGATCCAACTTTTAGATGTGTCCATGGCAGGCATGGCGCCCACGCCTGTAGATCTTGCTGCTGCTTTCAAGCTTTGGTTGAAGGCTGCAGACTCTAGGCAATCCAGCGAGAAATGGGGCCGTGTCCAGCGAACTGCTTGGATTGTTGCTTGGCCCTGCGTAGTCTGCCAATAGCAAGTGTGAAAATCGAGGGTGATCTGTTTTCTGACTGCGTGTGGAGTGGCGAGCGGCTGCATGTTGAACAGGCTGCCCGCAGATGCATTGAAGGAAAGGATTCCAACTTGCTGCCGCTGGTGCAATTTCTCTTCACAGATTTGGATCCGGCTGTAGTGCCACTAGCAACTAGCTTGCATTGCATCGGACCCCCCTTTTCCAGAAAGATTTAATTCTTCTTTTGAGGCAACATTGGCTGCCTATATGACTTATCGAGCCGGGTGTCGAATTCCACCGTTAGAGAGGGAGATACATCACCTTCCGGCTGTGCAAAGACGTTGACGCAGTGGCAGTCATGTTCCAATATAATATAGTCCGTAAAATTGCCAAATATACACACATAGATTGAGCACAACCATACATATCATGTATGCAAATTAAATATTTTATATCATGTAGTATGTTTTTTCAAATATACACATATATATATATTAGATATATATATATATATGTACATATATATATAAATATATATATATATATATATACGTATTATATATTTAATATATACATATATATACATATACATATATATATAAATAATACCCCACGATCTTTTTTCAGACAGCGTGTTTGAAAGTAGATGATGAAGGCCCTTCATCAACACGTTGGGGCCCTTCCCTGCGAGATTCACGTATTGCTGTTTGATGTTGAAAGGTTTTCAGGGTGCCCCCAAGCATATCCTTGGCCATACCCTTGACCAGCAACCCCTGGCAAGTAAGGGTCAGGTTTCCATCTTACTCAAGCCCCTGGCAGGGAGCCTGAAAGCGTGATGCTGCAGATTTTGCACACCGAGCATCCTGCCCTCAGAATGCAATCAGCTCCCTTCAGTTTTCTCGACAGCTGTAGAGGGAGCTTTTTGCATTCACTGATGACGCACCGATCCTTCCTTGTTTGTTGAGAGCACAACTCCTTTCGTGGCGAGTTGCCTAAGGAGGTGACAAGGGACAAGGTCACAGACTATTTGGTGAAGATCCTGAAGATGCCATGCGTGCAATGGCTTGAGAGTTGTGAGCAGTTGGGCATCGTGATTCTGACTACATACTTTCGATCTCCTGACTTTGCTGAGTATGTGTTTCAAGCCTTTTCTCAGCAGCGGCTTTCTTTGCTTGCAGTTTTCCACCAATTCTTCCGAGACACACAAGGTGTAGGGCAGCGAAAGGCTTACATGCCAACCAGGGTCATCTCCAAGCATGGCCGCCAACTGCGGCCAAATCGTGATCTGGGAAAGCTGCGCCTTGCAGGGGCGTTGGGCTTGTGTGGCCAATTTCTGGATGGCACGCTAGATGTCCTGTTCGTGAATGACAGCAAGAAGTCATGGCTTGTGGATCCAGACTTGCTCCTTGGCATTAGCGTCTTTCATTGGGCCATTGTTTTGGGCCGTAATGCTTCAAGGTGCAAGCTAAGCTAGCCCCTTGTCCAAAATCCTCTTTCAGAATTGCCATGCGGCAAGGTTGGACATGATTGAATGCAGCTCATCAAAGCTCATGGGCACGCATTTCCTGCAGACTTTGGAGGCCCTGGGGCGTTTGGCGCGAGCCATCCAGGATGCAGCTCCCAATGGAATCACAGCTAAACACATCAGCCAGCAAGAGCAGCATGCCTTCTAGATGCCATTCATACCATTCCTCCTGCCCTTCCTAACGATCGGAAATTACAGCAAGGTGTTCGGACGATGGTGCGGCGCTGGGGCTGACGATGTTCTGTGAACATTTGCAGTCTTGGCCCAGCCAGCACTGTCCGAAGATGCAGGATCCCCAAGCTGAGCTACCGCGTTTGTGTGGTAAAGGCTGGCAAATGCATCCATCCACGTTCTTAAGGCACTTAGCCCAATGGCGAATGGAAAAGTGGCCGAATTCCCAAGTGTTGACCTTTTGTTTCATGTGCATTGTCCTGAAGAATTATTGTGTTTCACAGTCGCTGTTTCTTGGCTGAAGAAGCACACAGCTGCCGTGTGTGTATTTGCACTCCTTGCTGGCAAGTTTCACTGCTTTGGTTTTCGTTAATCTTCAAGTTGCTGGGCAGCCTGAAGCAATTGGAAAGGGAAGAATATCCCTGAGGTCGCCCCTAAAATGAAGGCTGCCCTTGGCTGATGCAAGGTGCTTCTGTTGTGAAACAAGGTTTGCAGACATACGTTGCATTTCACGAGATGGCGTGTGAGACCTTTCCTTTCACTAGGAATACCTTTCGTTGTCAAGAGTTCGAGTTGAAAGGTGAAATGAGTGATTTGAAGGGTGCCCATTTGCATGCAGAAGATATTCTTTTCAGGAACATGTTTTTTGGATTGTCCGTTTGCTGTGTCTTCTGCTGGATTTTTGAAAGGAGGCCTTAGGACGTGTAGACAACATATGAAGAAGTGGCCACGTGATTTCGCTTGAAACATCTCAGCAGTCAATCTGTTCTAGCTTGAGAGCGGTATTCCATTGAATCTTTTTGGGTTTTCAAGTCCAGGCAATGTAGTTTCACACTGATACCCAAGGTGCATTGCCATCTTCGCAGCACTTTTGGATGCCAAAGGAACTTTTTGAGGCGCTTGTTTTGGTTCGAAAGCTGTATGAGGTATTAGTATAAGTGAGCGTAAAGCCACACTTCGGTGGCATGCAGCCACCTTTCGTAGTTCCCCGATGCCAGAATTGAATAGCGAAGGGTCTGGTAGAGACACTGAAGGGTTGTTGAGTTTGGCCCCTGTGCAGGCGCTGTTGCGTGCTCTAGCCTTGCTTGCTAGGCTCCGGCGGCTCCTGCAGCTTCTGCGGCTCCTGCAGCTTCCACGGCTCCTGCGGCTCCTGCAGCTCTTGCAGTTCCTGGCGCAGTGACGCACATGAGTATGTTTGGCCAACACTTATCTTTGGGCAACATCTTCAAGGATAGATAATATGAATTTCGACATAGTTGTCCAGATCAGAAATGCAATAGATAGCGCTGTCTCCTGGAATAAAGGGACTCAGGAACTGTGAAGTAGGAAGGCGCGGTAAACAAATCTAGTAGGCCAGTAGACAATGCCTATGCTATATTTTAACAGGTGGGACGTGGTTTGCAGATGTTCAAAGACATTGCGCATTAGAGAGGCACGTTGTTTTTTTTAATCATCCAAGCAACCTAGATTTAGAGACGTTTTCATGCACTTATTGCCTTTTATTTTCTTACCCAAGTACATCTGAGCATCCAATCTTAGGAATTTCTAAATCTTGCTAGCCATTATATTTGCTTGGAGGGACTCTAATATAGCCCAGGTCCATTCTAAAGATAGCGGGATACGATCTACAGAACCCTAAACCGCACGCTGTTGCCTGACCCACTAGTCATGTATCCTTGGGTGCCCAAATCCAACAATGCAAAGCACGGGTTCTTGCTGCAAAGCAGTCAAGCACTAGCAGTTGATGCGCTCATCCATTCCAGGGCATGAGCATATGAGCCCCAGTGCCTTGATTTAATGATTTTCTGATGCCAGATTGGCAAAACAGAGTGTGTTTTTTACATTATTTTGCTTAGGACAGCAGAGGCCTTCCGCATGGCAATGAAGTTGCATAGCATTCAAGTGGTTTATTTTTGTTCCGCTTGAAGTGCTTCATCCTGGCACGGTGGCTTGCTAGAGAATTGAAAGTTTGCATCCTCTACCCCAACAAGCTGCAAAAAGCGAATGCTGCGCGGGGCCTCATCATGTTTGGCTCTGGTGTTGGGGCTGATATGAGATGTTGTAACAGCTTGTAGTTGACCACATGGAAATTTTAAGCGAATCCCTTAATATTTTTCGGGACCACTGAAAAGACCAGCCAGAAAAAATGCATAGCTGGAGACTGGCCAGTATAAAAACAGTCAGCATCCGACCCCCAAAAAATTTTGCTGGGGACCAGAGACAGCTCGGCGCGGAAAAAGGCGTGAGAGGAAGAAAAACAGAAATCTCCAGGAATCATCGGAGAACCGATTTTCTATTTAAAACTGGTCTGCACGCGCAGACAAATCCGTCTTAAATAGAAGATAAATTAATTCAATGAAACAAAGCGGTGCAACATCCGGGATGTTGGAGGTTCTTTTGCGCTCTCCATAACTGTGGCCCCGGGAGGGTCCAGACTAATATCTTCTATTTAAAAACATTCTAGAACTTGGTGGATCATCCAACCCAATATCTTCTATTGAAAACTTGTCTGTCGTACAATCTTGTTTTGAGAATTTGGGTTGGTATAATGAATATCTTCTATTTGAATTGGTTTTTCTGTTTCCCCAGTGGTTGTTGGACAATATCTTTGATTTAGAAATGGTTTGTCGCACACTCTTGTTCTGAGAATTTGGGGCGTTGGTATAATGAATATCCTCTATTTAAAATGGTGTTTTCCGCTTCCCCATTATTTGTTGGACAATATCTTCTATTTAAGAACTGTTTGTCGCACAATCTTGTCTTGAGAATTTGGGGTTGGTACAATGAATATCTACTATTCGATCTTGTCCGCTTCCCCATTGGTTAGGCAATATCTTCCATTTAAAAATGGTTTGTCGCACAATCTTGTTTTGAAAATTTGGGGTTGGTACAATGAATATCCTCTATTTGAAATGGTTTTTCCCGTGTCCCCGTGGGTTGTTAGACAATACCTTCTATTTAGAAATGGTTTGTCGCACACTCTTGTTTTGAGAATTTGGGGTTGGTATAATGAATATCCTCTATTTGAAATGGTGTTTTCCGCTTTGCCATGGGTTGCTACCTTCAAGCAATTGGTTGTAACATCCATTTCAAGCAACTTCCAAGACGTTCTGCATGCTACGTTGCCGCAACCATCTCGAGCAACTTCCAAGACGCTCCAGGTGCTACGTTGTAACATCCATGTCCAGTAACTTCCAAGATGTTCTAGATGCTATGTTGTAACATCCATGTCACTTAACCTCCAAGACGTTTTGTATGCTACGTTGCAGCAACCAGTTCAAGCAGCTTCGAAGACGCTCTGGATGCTATGTTGTAACGCCCATTTCAAGTAATTTCCACGACGTTCTGCATGCTACGTTGTCATATGCATGTCCACGACGTTCTGAATGCTATGTTGCAACATCCGTGTCAAGCATCTTCCAAGACGCTCTGGATTTTACCTTGTAACATGCATTTCCAGTAACTTCCAAGACGTTCTGGATGCTGTGTTGTAGCATCCATTTCAATTAGCTTCCAAGACGTTTTGCATGCTACGTTGCAACAACCATGTCAATCAACTTCTAAGACACTCGGGAGGCTATGTTGTAACATCCATTGCAAGCAACCTCCAAGACAATCTGCATGCGACGTTGCAGCAACCGTTTCAAGCAACTTCCAAGATGCTTTGGATGCTATGTTGCAACATCTGTGTCAAGCATCTTTTAAGTCGCTTTGGATGCCACGTTGTAACATCCATGTGAAATGTAAGTGGCGCCGGTCCCATCCTCACCAATGTCCCAAAGTCCCCCCTAACTGCCCCTTGTCCCCAGATTAAACCCCGAAAGGTTGAATGACTGCGTAAGTAGAAAGGCAAGTGTCCCCGGCCCCCGCCCCCCCAACCAATGTCCCCAAGCCCCGCCTAAATGCCCATTGTTCCCAGATTACACCTTGAAAGGTTGAATGGCATATTGAGCAGAAAGGTAATTGAGGTACGGGCGAATGTGACCCTAGTTGGGGTAGAACATGGCTTCATTTGCAATTTTGTACATTGACTGCAAAGCAGGCATCATCATCAGAGTGTCATCCAAGAAATTGCACTTGCTCAAATACAGAGTTCGCCCACGTGCAGCAAGAGCAGGCGCTCACAATGATTGGATTTCAAAAGGCTGGGATGAACAGGAAACTCGTTGATTTGAAGTTCACCCTTGAGAAAGGCATTGAAGGATTCAAGCCAAAGTTGAGAACCGTTACGCTTGCCAGGGAGAGCTTGTCCAAGAACAAATTCCATTGTGCTTCTTGTGGCAAGCTCACACGTAGCTTGGGTAGCTTCTTTCTGAAGCACACGGGCGTCATGGCACAGAGAACGTATCCGAGGGATTTGCATGTCATCAAAGAGGTTAGCAACAGCTTCACCGTCAGCATGGAAGACACTAGGTTGAAGAGATTTTGTCGATGTGGCGAGAGCAATGCAAATTCTCTTGCAACATACTTCGATTGTCGAAGCAAAACTGTGGCACGTTGTCACCAAAATCATAATCTTCAGCAGGGATCGGCATCAGCAGTCCAATGTCCTTAAAATCGTTTGGTTTCCGATTCGTCAGCCAGCCTGTCAAATTTCAAGGGATCTTGAGGAATAAGGACTGGTTCAAGAGTTGTGCATGGGACCGTGGGTTTCTGCAACATGCCATCATTTGAAAACGAAGAGGCAACCGTGAAACCGTTTGTGTCTTCATCATACTCATCATATTCATCGTCCAGCCCATAGCAGTCTTTAATTTTTACCAAGAAAGTTGAACAGAGATCATCCTCATGCTCAAAAATTCAAAAGCAGGTTGGCGTTTTGAAGGCTTGTCGGAAGCACCACCATCGTCGTCATCATCATCATCATCGTCATCATCATCATCATCATCGTCATATTTTCATCACAATTTCAGAACCAGCTTCATTTTTTTTGACCTAGCCGGAGGCGAGGCAGGAACGGGAGGAGCAGGAGCTATGCGCTTCGCTAACGCCACTTGAAAGCCAAGTGAAGCATATCCAAATTGCCACGGACACACCTCGCCTCAATTGCTCCAATCATCTCCGCGTCCCATGGTTTGGGAAGGCATCTATAGAACGCTCCTCGTGACCAAAAAATGGAATACGTCCAGGGATTGCAGGAAGGTGCGCATCATTGCTCATCGTCTCACCAGCCGGATTCTTTGTCCATGTAGGCGATCCCATTGTGGAGACCTTCGAGAAATTCCAACACATTTTTGCCAAAAAGTGCAAGGCGTCCTGTGTAAGAACGGTCAGCGCGAAGTTCAGCAACAGTTTCTTCAATCACTCCGACTCCAAGTCCTATGCAAGTTTTCTTCGCCGCCTCCAAAGGTCGCAACTGTGAAGGTTCGTGATCACATATCAAAGTGCTGGAGGTGTTGTTTTGTGGGAGGTGTCATGTTTGCCAAACTTGGGCAATGTTTTGAATACATTGAGATGATTGAGATCATCTTGTGTGGCAGCTGCAAGGCTTCGGATGCCTCGGTTTTTTTCTTGGCGGGCACAGTGCTTCTTGCGAAAAGATTCTGAGAATCTTGAATTGTATTGGAACTGCGGCGTATGTTGCTTCAGACGTCGGTTTTTTGAGTCTCGTTGAGGCTCGGTGCTATTTTGATACCGCTCACGCAACCTTCTCGTCATTTTGTGTGTGTGTGTGTTGGTTGGATCGGTCCCCATGTGGCGCCGTGTTCATTTTGATTTTGCTTGTGCAACCTTCTCGTCACTTTGTGCGTGTCAGATCGCTCTCGTTGTGGCGGCGTGCTTATTTTCACATCGTTCGCGCAACCGTCTCGTCAGTTTGTGCCTGTTGGCTCGCTTTCGTTGCGGCGCGGTGCTCATTGTAAATTTTTAGCCGGATTGAGATGCTTGTGGAGGCCATTGTGAGAAGATCTTGCGGAAAGCGGGTCAGTGGCTTTGGCATGATGATCTTGAAATTAGAGGTGCTTGTATGAAAGCTTTAGTGGCGGTTCTTATACAAAGATCTTTCAGTTCGAGACTGGAAGGTTCTTCTGTGATGACCTCAATGACCTTGTGAAACTTTTTGAAAGATCCTGGTACAAAGATCTTGTATGATCTTAGGGAGAAGATCTGGTGGAGATCCTGCTCAAGTCCTGTCAGAGGTCTTGGCGTGAAGGTCGTGAAGATGCCCTGTATCAGAGGTGCTTGTACGAAAGCTCTTGTTGAATGCTTGAGCAGGAGATTCTCCGGCAGAAATTTTGGTAAGATCCTCGAAAAGGTGCTTCTATAGGGCGATCTTGCGAAATGTTAACTGAGGTCCTGGTCTGACGTCCTCGTCGGGAGGTTTTGTCAGTAGATGTTTTCCTCAACATTGTTTGGTGTGAACGGAAATTTACATGCTGCTGTGCCGGAAACCACATTGCTGCCATATGCTTGCTCAAATGTGAATGTTGTTGCGGAACGCAATTTTCATGGGCAGGGCAAGAATGATGTGAACCATATACTTCATCTTTTGACAGCATGTACACGGGGGTGTTCGCAACCAAAATCTTTCGCAAAATTGAATGGTTTACAGTATATATTTTTTCAAATCAAAAAAATGCGCCCGCCAAAGCACATTTGAAACAGACAAGCGTGGACCGTTCTTTGGCAGATCATGGGTTTCCCCTGCATCTGTCTACAGCAACCGGTGCTCCTTGAAAACACCTGCACCGCCCAACTCTTGAGATTGACAATTCCTAGGGCTAACCATCACGCCATCTGCCAAAGCTGTTGACAATTTGTCCTGAGCAACGGTGATCGACATCAGCAAAGGCCCAATACTTGGGAAACGTACTGCCGATTGGATGCAAGTGATTTGCAAACAAAATTTGGTCAAAGGTCGATGCTTTAGGAGATTTTGCACCAAATGCACAAGGGCAACCATCAAATGTGATTTTCAAAGCCTTATTTGCAAAATAAAATGGCAGGGTTTCATGTTAAATAGTTGTGACACAGGCAATACGCAACTTTATGTGACATATATTACATAGTAAATGCGATTGGCAAATCAAGAGATATGAGAAAAGTATGCAAATATACAGACGCGTCAATGTATATCGGCGTATCAAGGTTTCGTGGGTGCAACAATTACATGCGTTGTTGCTCTACTTGCGTATTCTCCTTGGTGTTGCCAAATTATTTTCCTAGGTGTCCAGTCCTAAAATTAATAATTCTATAAGTTGTTTTTCTTAGCCCCTTGCAAAGGTCAAACTCGTCAAATTGATTTTGAACGGTGGAAAGGGGGAAGAAGATAACGTCATAGGACAGGAAAAAATCCAAAATTAAGCTGTGCTGAAAATCTGAAATAGGTCAGGCCCAAGAAAAAAATTGGCTTGATTTTAGCGAGGGGGGGGAATAAACATCAACATATCATCAAGACCCACCTTTTTAAATTTGAACAGGGTGGAAAATGAATTTTACAAAAGGTCGTGGGACACCAAATCAAGTTTGAAAAGGGGGGAAGCGTTGAGACTACAACTTTTGCAAAGGTTGAAACTCACCAAATTAATTTTGAACAAGGAGTTAGGATTAAAAAAATGTCGGCCCCAAAAGTTTGTTTTCTGAATATTGCTGTTATTTCTTTTTGGGGGGTGTGTGGCAAATACTGCCACGAACGTATTCTCTTCAATGTAACGCCTTTACAAAACCGAACATATGAGTTGAAAAGGGACAGCGTGGCAGGTTTCAAAAATCAACCCAGGGCCAAAGATTTTTAAATTCAATTTGTGAATGTTTGGAGGGTGGGCACGCAGGGAAAAAATACAGCAAACCAATACAGTGCATGGCAGAAAGGTAAATTAAAGATTCGACCACCAGTATCGAATTCTTAAAAATGCCGCACATTTTGCATGCTTAGCAGTGTTTTCCCATTGAGCCAAAAAACACTGACCCCAATCCAAACATGAGTTGAACAGGGAAAGGCTGGCAGGTGTCTAAAATAAAGTCCTCGGGCAACGGCCTTTTGGCCATGTGTCGATGTTTGGACGGTGGGCAGGCAGAGAAAAAATACAGCAAACCAAAACATTGCGTTGGCAGAAAGGTAAACTTAAGACCAAACATGCCACAACATATTGAAAAGAAACAGTGTTTTCTCATTGCGCCCAAAGAGACTGGATCGCTGCCCAAAAATCCAAACGTTCAGCTCCAGCAATCTAAACATGATTAGTTGACAAGGGTGACAAGGGAAAGGCTGGCAGGTGTCGAAAACAAATTCCTGGGTCACTGGCCTTTTTGCCATATGCGGATGTTTGGAGGGTGGGCATGCAGGAAAAGAAAATCTAGCAAATCAGTACATTGCGTTGCGGCAGACAGGCAAACTCAAGACTCGACTGATAACATTCCACTCCCGAAAATGCCAAACTCGCTAGATTTTAGCAATGCTTTCCTGTTCCCTATTGCGTTCAAAAAAACCGAGGTGCAAAAAACAACGCAATTTAAAACGTTCAGCTCCAGAAATTCAAACCCAGCAACTCAACCTGAGTTGAAAAAATGAAAGGTTTGCAGGTGTCAAAAACATAGGTGTCAAAAATTTAGTCCTGGGGCAAAACTCAAGACCAAACATGCCAGTGTTTTCCCATTGCACAGAAAGAAATTTGATTCCTTCAACAATGACATCAATGACACAATTCCAGATGTTCAGCTCCAGCAACCCAAGCATGCGTTGAACAATGTTGAAAAGGGAAAGGGTGTGGGTGTCTCAAAAAACGCCCTGGGGTAACCTTTTAAGTCATTTGCAGGCGTTTGGAAGGTGGGCGCGGACGAAAAAATAAACAATAATTTATCCAAACCTGCATTGGCCGACAGGTAGGTTCAAAAGTCTCGACCAACAACATCCCAATCCCAAAGCGCTAGATTTTCATAATTTAGCATCACGGCGCAAGCCAGCATGTGGTCAAATAAATGGTTTGTGCTGATGGTTTATTCGCCCTTGTGAAATGTCACAGTTCCAACCTATCATCGTGTCGAAACAATTAAGAAAACATGGCATTATAGGCAAAAAAATAACATTCTGTGTTTTTGAGGAAAACCAAATGGTATCTAAGATAAATCTGAGAGAATCTAAGATCGATGTCCTGTGATCGATGTATCGGACATGCAGCTTCGGATCGTCGTGTGGAGACGTGAATTATGGTGTGAGAGATCTTGGGAGATGAAAAGGTCATGACCCCCAAAAAAAATTGACGAGGGGGGGAACTGGAATCTACAAAAGGTTGGGGAACACTGAATTAATTTTGACAAGGGGGGAAAAAGTTTTTTTTCAAACAGGTCCGGGAACACCACTTTTGAAAACAACATATTCTGGCAAGAGACCCCAAACAGTGCGGGGGATTGGGAGGATAATGCGTGAAAATGTGGATGATGGTGATAGATAATGATGATGATGATGGTGATGATGATGATGATGATGAGGATTATGATACAGCGGAAGATGAAGTGGAGGATGGTAAGGTGGAGGATGATGATGTAGAGAAGGAGGAAGATGATGATGATGAGGATGATGATGATGATGGTGATGATGATGATGAGGATGATGATGATGATGGTGATGATGATGGTGATGATGGTGATGGTTATGATGACATGATGGTTTCGCAGAATATGAAGTGGCGGATGAAAAGGTTGTTGTTGTTGATGATGATGATGATGATGATGATGATGTAGAGAGCGAGGAAGATGATGATGTTGAGGAGGATGATGTTGAGGAGGAAGACCGATCCCAAGACCGGGACCCACACTTCGCGGGAGCCTGCGCAGTTGAAATGCATGTGGATATTTCGCCAAGAGTCACTTTATACGGAAATTTGCAAGAAAAATGCGCGGCCCAGATTGAGCCCAAAGCGCAGACACACACACACAGACACTTTGTGCGAGCCTGCGCGCTCGAAACGCAGGTCAAGATTTGACAAGAGCCACTACACGGAAATTTACAGGTAAAATGCCGCAGACCAGAGTGAAGACCCTGATCAGGCACCTGTGTGGACACACTGTTTGGGGAAAAATGTGGTTTTTGAAATAGGTCGAGGGACAGACTTTAAGTCTGAACATGTTGGGATGGGGGCACAGGGGAATAATATTCGCCATATATCCAAAGGGGGGGGAAGTGGTTCTAACTAGACCCTTACGTAGAAGCCAAGGCCCGTGGATATCAATTTTGAAAGGTCGAGACCCATCAAATTAATAAGATGAGTTGAAATGATTTGGGATGAGCTGAGATGAGTTGAGATGATGTAGGAAGTGAGAAGAGATCTGAAGAGCTGAGAAGAGCTGAGGGGGCTGCGCGGAGAAAACCGAGAAGAGCTGAGACTAACTGAGAATTGAGAAGAATTGAGATGAAGTGAGAAGACCTGACATGAGACGAGCTGGGAAGAGCTGAGTTGAGGCAAGCTGAGAAGGGTTTAGTTGAGGGGAGCTGAGAAGATCAGAGAAGGACAGAGAAGAGGAGAGAAGAGGAGAGAAGATATGAGAAAAGATGAGAAGAGATGAGAAGAGATGAGAAGAGATGAGAAGAGATGAGAAGAGATGAGAAGAGATGAGAAGAGATGAGAAGAGATGAGAAGAGTTGAGAAGAGTTGAGACGAGTTGAGACGAGTTGAGACGAGTTGAGAAGAGTTGAGAAGAGTTGAGAAGAGTTCAGAAGAGGGGAGGACATCTCACAAACAAGCAGCGATGAAAAGAGAAAGAGATGTCAGATGACGGAGATGTTCGCAACGCGCGCGGGTTTGTTAGACATCCTATAGGCGTATACTGTTTTCATTTTTGTTTTGTTTTGAAACATCCGCCCGTGGCTGGTTCACTTAATGTACAAGCTGCCGTGAACGAACCCAACTATTGTGCAATTTATGCGACCGTCGGGTCAAACTTGCATAGCTTCCCAATGAATACAAACAAGTGAGCTACTGAACACGAGTTATTTGGAGAAGCAGAGCCATGTGTCTTTAAAAACACTGATGTCGAACTTGTATGGAGAGCATGTTTCACATTCGTCATGTTGCCAAAGGTCCAGATTATGGATGGATATGGATGGTATGTATATATATATATAACATATATGTATTTCTCCACAACACCCCAGTAGTCACGTTTGTCAGTGTCTTTTGCCGCGAGAAATTTGTCCCGAAGACGCTCACCGAACGCAAGCAACTTCAGGCCGCAAAAAAAAAATACAGGAATGATTGGGAGATATTTCTTCATATAACATGTTTTGATTTTGCGCGTTGATTAGTACATTCTATTGTCACTTCGAAGGCCGATTTATAAAAACCATGCACGCGTAAATTATCCACATGTAGTCCCGCATGTTGAAGGCCAGACATGGTTTCATTGATGTTGGTACCCGAAAAAAAGTGATGAAATCAGGGCCACATACGCGTGCCGGGTTGTGGTGAAGTTTTGATTCAATCACGTGTTTCAAAATCCGCGTGGTTTTTCGATTTTGCAGTTCGGACCTTTCTAGTTTGACTAAGTCGACTAATGGCTTTGACATGCTGAGGCCCCAAACTTTCTGTTCGCAGTGAAGGCTGCGGAGATGCCAAGGCGCCCAGAGAGTGGCACGCAGAAGGCCAAACGGCGGCTGAAAAAACATGGCAACTTGTCATAACTTGTCACCGTATGTCACCGTATGTCACCGTATGTTTGTTTTAGTTTGTGTCAGACCAGAACAAACGCCAAAATTACTGTCTCGCTGATCGGTTTTTACTCATTCATCCTTTGCCTGGTGATGGAATGTGCAGGCTTAAAACTTAGATATTGGGATCCTTGGTATGGCCAATGCGTCGATATTTGTTTTGGGTTGACCTCATTACCTGCCGGCTTCAGAATTGCACTTGACACAGTTGGCATAATTTGCTTGAACGACAGATTAACGACAGGATCTTAGAAGCCTTTGGACTTTGCTGCAGAACATTTTCACGTTGCAACGTTGGTATTTCGTTGACGTGCATGTAACACAATTGACCTGAGTCAAACTGAGTCAAAAGCCAAAAGACCGCGAAATCGAAGCCTTCGAAGCCGCGAAGACAGCGAATTGTGAAGCGCCGGGCAAGTAAAGAGCGAGAGCGAGAGCAGAGCGTTGGGCAAGGTTCCGGGCATGACTGCCCGATATGTTGGGCCCCCAGAGGCCCCAGAACTCAGTCTGTGTCAGTGCGAAAGACTCCTGCCAAGTTCTTATTCCAATTGGATTTCAAATTTTGTGCCGATCATTTTCAACACACGTTTTCAATAGATTCTATTCTGGAAGCCTTCCAATATGTGGTCACGCCATCATGGAGTGATCAGGTCATGAGGCATACTCGCCATCCGTTTTTCCGGTGGTTCAGGCTCCATGTCACTCGGTCTCAAAGTTTCAATTGTTCAAAATCCATGTGCCCCACTTGCTGGGTGCATTAGGGTGCTGAATCCTGAAACACTTTGTTTTTTTGTTGTTCGTGCCGCTAGAAAATTGCCATGCTCCAAATGTTCCAGAAGTTCTGCTTCGTTGTTGTCGCAGACGAACCAAGGGAGCGCATACTCTGATTTGCAAGGGATTTGACCTGCTATTTTTTACTACTTTATTTATTCAGATTCAGTGACACGCTCACCCAAAGTGTTCGATAGGAGCAATGATTGTTGTGATGGATATTTCGAAGATGAATGAGTCGAATGAGCAATGGTTTCATGCTGCTGATGAAGCTGATGCATGTTCACTAGAGGTGGGCATGTGACTTGTGCATCATGCAGCTTGCAATGGCAACAGAAAAAACCTGCCTGAAACTTAGACAGCAACAAAGCACACATTTTGCAAATATGAGACTGAGACGGAGTAAGACACTAAAATTTTTGTCCGGTTTGGCACAGAGTCAGTTTTTTTTTCCCGAATGCGTAGCAAGGGTTCCCGTTTCACTCTGGGGGTCTGGGGGTTGAGGGTGTGTTCGCTCGACGTTGCGTCCGCGTCCGCAACCGTTCGCAACCGTTCGCAACCGTCCGCAAC
>Ga0126342_10008074_pt1 | contig 18824 bp, 28 predicted proteins | sample Cyp1metagenome_FD_92528 | JGI IMG/M metagenome (GOLD analysis project Ga0126342, IMG submission 92528) | Coral microbial communities from Lord Howe Island, Old Settlement Bay, Australia - Cyphastrea 1 metagenome | ecosystem: Host-associated > Invertebrates > Cnidaria > Coral ...
TAGCAGCATATGGCTTTAGGCCTATGTCAGATCATTGAAAAGTAAATGGCAGCGGCAAACATGGATGAAGGTGTGCGGCAATGATTCATGCCAGTCGTTCCAAGCTAAGTGCATGTTTCTTCATATATACATATATACATAATTATATTGAACTATATACATTATGTTTTTTGATTGTGGTTTCCCATTTGTCTGTGGGACCTGCAAAATCATGGCTTTCCTGGCTGACACAGACCTCTCATGGAAGTTTAGGCCCCATCTTGGAATGTGAAAACAGCCATCAGTGGAATTCGATGGCAAAAAGCGGGGTCCTCAGCTTCTGAGGCTTCCTGGCAATGGCACAAATCATACGTCAAGTAAGACACGGTGGTATCCCCTACTTGGCAAAAGGTGCATGATTTCTCTATTGCGTTCCAGTTGTCGAACGAGAATGAATACGGGTCAGTTTGTACCAGCAGCTGCTGGTCGCATGTATCCAAGAAACACTGGGTGAATTGGTGCGTTGGTCATCAGTTTTGACCGTATACAACTGAATGTAGTCTGGAGGTATGTCTTTCACAGTAGATCTTCACATTATCGGTCTTCCGTGCCTCCTCATCTTGTTCCTCTGCTTCCGACTCTTCTTGATCCTCTGACACCTTGGCGGATTCGTGCTGTGGCTTTTCCCTCCTCCAAATCCCTACCGCAAAATTCCGGAAAAGGTAGTGGTCACAAATCAGAATCTTGGATTGAATGTTGCTTGACATTTTAAGCGTCGATTACCGGAAATCCCGTAAAGAAGTCGTAGAGTCAGGCGTGGCCGGTTTCTACCCGCTACAGGCTACACTAGGAAATTAGTAGAAATGAATACACGCAAAGAAAGTGGACATCAGTGGACAATGAGCAACGCCTCCTTTTTCTTTGGCTTCAATTCTTTCTTGGGTTTTGCCTCCACTGAAACGCGTCAAGGAAAACTCCTGTGACTGTGACGTTGAGTGCAAGAAACCATAACAAACCGGTACTTCATACAAATGAACAAGGTATGAACGAGCGAAGGTCGCCAGGTTATGTCCCATTTACAGCTGAGCAGCCGATCCGGAGGGTTCGCAAGATTTCGCAAGTCTGGGATTCAGTACCCAAACAATTGAACATATCTAAAGATCATCAAAGATCCGATTGGACTTCTGGCAAGGCACCTTCGCTGGGGATTTTTTCTTCAATTTCTTCTTGACCTTTGCAGCTGGCAGTTTCAGGTCAGATCAAAAAGCACCAGTCACAGGGATTCTGCCCACCTGACACATGAGACCATTGGGCACAAAGAGGTCACTTGGACTAAACCAACTCCAAGTGAAACAGACCCTGTCCCTTCCCCTTTACTCACAGAAGAATGCCCATTCAGGCACGAAACCATCTCGGGTGGCGTGGACCGGAGTCGTCACCAATGAGCAGATTGGCCGCTGGGCTCTGATTCGCTGGCAATAAGTTCATGCTGACTATACTGGTTGTTCCCAAATTCAGAGAAAAATTAGCTGGGGTGCAGTACAGACCGTGCAAACAAGAACTCTTTCTGAATAGTCCTCAAACAACGAACACAACTGGAAAGAGTTTTTGCCGCAGTGTTCAACAGTTTCAGATGCGTGCCCTTTGTTGCCCTACAGTGGATGCTAATCGCCGGCTGTCCATGCTGCGGGAGGTGAAGAAAAATTCAGTCTTCATTGGTTGATGCTGCTCAAACTGCACACTTCCTTGCCAATCTCAATGGTCCCATGACCGAAAAAAATATGTTGATATTAACTTTAAAACTGATAGGTGTCCAGTATGTGTCCAGTCTGGATGCTGAAGTCAAAAGATTCAATGTCCAGAACTTTTGACCGTTTCGAAATTGCCTCAGATGTGACCCGCCGAGGACAGTTTTTGTCCATCTCCAATGGTCACCGGTGTTCGCAAACGGCCTCCTCGAGCACCACCGGCATCACCAACTGGCGGCTAGCGCGTTCCACGGTACCGCAGGCGCCACCGTGCCATTCAAACTAAGAGGTCTTGGGGAGCTCTGAACGACGTTCACCAGTGGCCTCGGCAAAGTCATCTCCACACGATGCACGGGAAAATGAATCCAATGAATCCATGGTCAAGTGAGATGCGAAATATGAGATGTGACGAGATATGAGATCAAGATGATTAAGTAATATTAAGTGGTAAAGATTGGTAAAGTAAACACTTGGTCTTTTCACTTGTCACAATTCCACTGGGATCTGTTCCACAAGGTGGTAGTTCTGGCTGGCAACTGCTGCAACGTCCCCATTGCCAACCAATGCTGCGGCATCTCGGTTTTACACGTCAAAGGCACGGAAAACCATGTTGGCAAGGCACAGAATTCACGTAGTAGAAAACCCCAGGCCTGGTTGGGTGCGGATGGTGCAATGGATCAGTTTTGGCAGGTGCTCGTCAGAAGAAATTGACTTGTCATTCGGTCCTTGTCATACTTTCATCTGCTCTACGATGGGATTTCATTGGTTCAAATGGACACAAGCTCTAGCGCAACCTCCCTTCCCGGTCATGGTTTCATGACCACACGAATGTGGGCTTCTTATTGTAAGGTCAATCGGGGATATTCAAACATGTCGCAACCCATGACAGCGCACCCCATCCATGTGTCCATGGATTAAAAACACACCTTGCCACGCGAATCTTGCGCAGCCCTTTCTGGCACCTGTTTCTGCTGGCGTGACGATGCCAGTTTGGAGGAAGCTCCTAGAAACAAGCAGCTTGCTTGGGTGTTGTGCCCTTGAGATTGAGTTTCACCCAGGACAGGTTTCCCTTTCTGACATTCTGGTGGAATTGGGGCGTCCCGTGTTGTCAAACTTTGAGTTAAAATCTCCCACCTTCCAAGGGGCAAAATCTGTTAAAGCTACCGGGCCAAGTACTGTAGAAAAGTGCAAGCTAGGGTCCCAAACAGATACAAATAATGTTTTTTGCCCAAGTTTTGGAGGACCATCTTGAGGAATCTTTGGGTCATTCAAAGGCACTGCCTCCAGTGAAGTGTCTGATGGCAGGAAAGCTCCTCTGCTTGGCCATCTAAAGGGCCTGGTCGTGGGCCGGCAGGCTGTTGGCTTCCGGGTGAAACTGTTCTGAAAAGTGCAAAGGCGTCTTGCAAGAAATGCATCTATGATCATCGACTGCATGCATTTATTTTTGGACATATTCCTGTACATTGTCAAAAATCATGAGTCTCATCGTGGAAAGCAATGGATTTCTGAGGGTTTCACAGAATGAACATTTACAGCCAAGCAAAAAGGACATCCTCCGTAACATTTCGGCCAACGGCACGGAGCCTTCGTCCATTTGACGCTTGCCTGACCTTGACCGCAGAGCTTCGATGTGCATCCCAACAAGCGGATGGGGTTTGGGACAGGGGTCACTGGGTGCACTATCTCTTGTGTCTGAGGGACCTTCCAAGAGGTACAACTACCAGAACGCCTACGTGTGAGATCATTCGAGGGGTGGCTTCAAATAAAAAGCTGGTAAGAAGTCAAAAAAGAAGGGCACGGGTGCCGAGTAAATCTTGTCCGTAGATTAAGATTCGTCTCACTATATTGCTTCCCGACACTTTGCAAGACGCAACCCTTGGCTGCTTATTCTACACAAGCTCATGCCAAACCGTTGCCAGGCAGCTGCAATCTGATGCAATGTGCCTGGGGATGACTAGATGAGGTCTGCCACATTCATTGGCATCTCATCGATCTGTGTGGAGTAGAACTGCTCGATATCGCGAAGAATACGGATGTCATTCTTCTCCACTGCGGCCAATGCGGTGGATGTACAACTCGCGATTGTTGGGCAAGTCATAGCCACCACGGACACCTGCCACACATCCAAACCACGACCCCAGGAGTCCGTCAAAATCAACACGCGGCTGGAACCAGAGCGGAACTCTTGCATGGCATCTCTCTTCTTCCGAGGCATATCACCATGGATGTGATTTTTTGGCAGCATCTTTGAGGCCAACCAATCTATCTTCTGCGGAGTGTTGCAGAAAATCAATGCCTGCGTGGGTATCAAACAGGTCGCAAAAGGTATCGATTTTCCACTGCTCGCGCTCCACATCGACGAAGAATTGCTTGATTCCTTCCAGAGTCAACTCATCGCGCTTGACCAAAACGTGGATGGGGTTGTTCATAAATTTGCGCGTCATCCCCAGCTTCATGCGGCATGGTCGCTGAAACCAGAACCACCTGCGTGGAAGGTGGAAGGTATCTGTAATTAGATGTCATAGACTTGTTCCTTGAAGCCCCCATTGAGCATCTCATCAGCCTCATCCAGCACCAGCATCTTGATGTGACGGGTGCTGAAATGTCGCTGAATAATCATGTAGAGACATGCTTGCCTCCGATGCACAAGTGCACCTGAACGTTCAGGTAGTCACCTGCCAGTTCTCGTGTGGAACAACACCTGGGGCTCTCGAGAGGTGGTGTCAACACTCAGCAAGGCTCCCAAGCAGAACACGCACGTCTTTCCTGTTCCACTCTGAGGTTGGACGATGACATCTCGGCACGCTGCTGCGCTGCTGCACGGCGGATGGTCGCTCAAAACCGTAGGCATAAGCACCTCGAAGCAAATCTTTCAGGCCCAGAGCATCGAATGGCAAGACCTCCACATCCTCGGAGGTTTCGAAAATCAAACCTTCGTCGTCGGGACCTTTAGACATGGCCTCGACCCTTTCGGATGCTATTTTCAAGCGCAATTACTATTTTTGGGCCACGATCTTGAGCCAAAATGGCTACGGCTACGGAGTTTGGCATTGGACTAGAAAACACAAAGAGAAGCAAACCCATGAAACACAAATCTAATCACAGAAGCCAGACACTTCATAGAGTGCATTGAGCAACTGCTTCACCTGCAAATAGTTGGGGATCTCCAGATTTCTGATCTGCAGATTTCTTTAAGCTCATGGCGCGGTATGCAAGAAGTAGAACCTGCACAAGCATGCGCCAGCAACCATCTAGGCGTTATAAAAGTTGTTGGCCCTTGAAGCCTTCTTCTCTTCGTTCTTGCCATTCACGAGATCTGAATCCCGTGTGGTTTCAACTCAGCCCCAAACTACTTTTGATCTATACTCCAGCAATATATGACTGGTGATTGGGCGTTGTTGGTTTATTAGGATAATCATATTATATAATTATAGTGTATATATTACATATTATATATGCATATATAATCATATATATATATTCTCATAATATATAAATTGGATCCAACCGTTCCAACCATCAAACCAGATCCGCCACGGGGCCGCAGCCTGCCGGGGCGGCTGCGGCTCTCCAGGCGCTGCCAGCCGTTGGCCGACAGGGCCTGGAGCCCAGCAAACCTGGGAGAGATGATGGAAATTCTGGTAGAATCTGGTAGATATGTACATGATATTGCTATCATAATCATTTACCAAAAATACCAAGACGTATCTGAGATAGATAGACAGACAAACTAGCAGGCAGACAGATAGACAGACAGACAGACAGACAGACCGATAGATAGATAGATAGATAGATAGATAGATACTACGTGCTATTACTATCGTTGGATTCATTAAATCCTAATTGTGATTCTTAATGATTCTATACATATTATTCTTATGTTCTAATGGTTGATAGCCACTTACTGAGGCGGTTTTATATTGTCCTACTGGATTATAAGCCGCGTTAAAACAATTGATACAGCCCCACTACTAAAGGTTACCACCTCTAAACCTGCAGCTAGGTGGATCAGCGTGGCCTCCAAAATGGGTGTGGTTGTCGGCTATGTAGCTATAAACTATAAATGGTGGTTACAACCCCAATGAAGTGGAAGTAGGGAGAGCCCATCCAGCTGGCGAAGATTCAAATCTAGATGTTTGACAATGAGTCGATAGCGGTCGATACCCGAAAAGCACATGGCGCGAATGCTGTCGATCTGTGCAGCAACCACCTCCACCACCCAGCGTGCCTCCAAAGAATCTGCGGGTTGGCTGCACTGCCCTCAGGAAGGACCCAGCTTTACACCCAATGATCTTCATCAGCCCGGGAACATGGTGCTGATCTTAACAATTGTGGATTTGGGAAATCCTACACTATCCATGCTCGGATATCATTGGAAAGTCGGTCCCAACTTCCTATCTATCTGTCTGGCTTGCAACATCTTGTATCAAGCCCCTTCTCCAACTAATTCTCTAGTGTTAGAATAGTAAAAAGTAGAAGCTTGGGACGTGATCCCCTTCTGTGAGTAGCTAAGGGCACCAAAAACCTTGTTCTGCCATTCGAAATGATGCAGTCGAGCTGCTCTGCCTGGCAAAGTGATGGGACATCGTGGGACAGAGTCTGCAGGGGTCCGCATGCGGGGTCTGGGCGTCATGTTGGTATGTTAAGTTCATACGGCACTGGACACGCAAAACTGCCAAATGAGCTTCAGGCCTGTGTGTGTTGCCTGTGTGGAGATGTTCAGCCGAAACCACATGGCCTTGTGAGGCTTGTTGTGTGCTTTCCACGCCTTATCAGATGCCTTCTAGACTTCCAAACATGTCATTTCTGCACATTGAATTTCCTGTCACGGGCCCTTTCTCCCTGAAGCTTGCAGCCCATTCCCAAACAACCATCTGGGGCAAAAGAATGCATGTTATCGGCAAGGCACATATGCCGCATATGCCAGCCTTCTTGATTCTCAGGTGGCAGACAGTGTTCTGGCAGTCCCCAAGCTCCCTGGCTCGTGTACGTTGCCCAATCCGGGTCCCTCATCAAATGGACAATGTTGATACATTTTGGATCATTTTGGTGCATGTCACCTATCCATACCTATCCTGTATTCCCAAGTTTGAGACACAGTCCCGTCCCGCTCGACACTGCATGGAAACTGTGCCAATGAAGTTTGAAACACCACAGGCCAAACAGCTTTATCAGGGACTCCCAAAATGATTAAATCATAAGCTCCTGCAAGATGAGACTCCTCACTGTGCCCACTTCTGCTCGCCACCTTTGCCTTCTTGTTGGGTATTGTGGCAACTTTGGCCTCCCGTGCACAAGGAAGATGAAGTGCTGTGAATATCTGCGAATTCTAAGATCCTGAATCGGTGAAGGGTCGTTGGTAACTTCTGGTGGCTTCAGTGGCATCCCAGATAGTTTCCAAACTTAGGCAGGTACAGTACTGCTGAGTCATTTCAGCATTGATATGAAACCAACTACATCTACCGCACCCTCAGCGCATTCCGGCTCCATGGGACTTTCATGAACAGGAGAACAATCAACGTCTGTCACAAAACTGTCACAAAAATCACTAAAAAAAACCTCGACTTTCAAAATCTTTTGGGACCTTGAAGATGTCTGAAGGGTTTGGGCCCAGTTTGGAATTGAGACCTCCAGATCTTTGGCAGTGACCATGACCAGGCGATGTGGCACCTTCCCTGGTCGCCTTCCCAGATTCTGTCGCTTCTGCGCCTTCGCTGTTCAGGTGAAGATAGGATGTCTGGCAGAGATGGTCCCATCTACTACAATCCTCCGAGAAATGTAGGAATTGTGTGGGACTGTGTGGTATCAGACAATATGGACTATGGCTCAAGGTCGTCAAACGTGAGCTCTTGGCCGACACTTCAACCCCGTACCTGCAAGATCTCTGACAGACCTGATGAGCAATCGGAAAATCACGGAGTTGTTTCCACATTAGCAACTGGTAGAATCTCTTGTAATCTCTTGTAATCTCTTGTAATCTCTTGTAATCTCTTGTAATCTCTTGTAATCTCTTGTAATCTCTTGTAATCTCTTGTATCGGAAAGGGAAAAAAGACTTTACCGACTTTGCCGTTTCAATGGAATGGTCCGATCCTAGGCGGGTCAAGGAAAAAAATGCCCAGCCAGGTCAGGAGCTTTTGGTATATAGATGACTCATGTTTGGCAAGCAGTCTGGCCGTTTCGCCAGTCAAAATGTGCACAACAAAAACTATGTTTTCGCTGAGCTTCCGGCTACGACGACGCTTGGCAAAGTCAGAGTGCTCCCGATCTGCCTACAAAGGCAAACAAAGGCCAAGAAAAACTGGATCTTTTTGAGAAACCAAGCACATCATTTTGTTTTCGCTTTTGGGATACTCCTCCCATCACCATATTCTGTACTGTTTTCCAACCCGTGTCACACGCTTCCCATCCTAGAGATGCACAAGGTGCCATCAAATCATGTTCTCCACACACTTCCCGGCCCATCTTGAAATGATCTATTTGGAGGGTCACCTACGCTTGAAAAAAAATATGTGTGAATCCTTCATTTGCCCCAATCCACACTTGATACCTACCCGGGACCTACCCATAATATTGAGCTTAATAATGCTTAATATATGTGAAGGATCACCTATTCCTATGCCTATGCTTCTCTATGATTGTCTATGTATATCATCGTACCCACTTATATCCCATCCACTACAATCCATCATTCGTTACCCAGGCATCCTCTGCAGCATCTTCGGGATCCATGTCCTGGTCCATCTCTCGCCCCTGCGTGGAATGCCCATTTGATGCATGATTTCCTAAGTGAAAATCGGTGAAAATGGTGGGGCATGTCATTCACCCACTGGTTGCTTTGGGTGGCAAACGTGTACCACCCGCCAGCCTTGTAGCACGTGTGGCTGTTAGGTTCCTGTACAGTGGCATTGGGGCTGGGGATCTTGACTTTTGGAGCCATGCATCCATAGACTGAAAGTTGAGCTTTGACATTTTGGTGGCAGGATGCAAGTCTGGATCAGAAAACGCCTTTTTGTCCCAAAGTCCAGGTTCGCTGGCCAGGAAGGCCGTTTTCAGTGGCGGTCGCCCTCAAATCTATCCAGCAAAGTAATGAGGATCCAATGAATCTAATGAATGCCGTTCTTGCAATTTCTTGCACTCTGATAGCGCCGACTTTCGAGCTGCAGACATTCCATTAGTAGCTCCTTGCGGTCCTTGCAAGGCATCAAAGGCCTGCTGTCACCAAGATCAACGTTCAGCTGCACCGGCTGCCCAGGAGGTCGAGCTTCGAAGTCAGAACGCTCGAGGCTATGGGAACCACAGAAAGTGGCAAATGAGCCATCGCTTCATCAATCCGCATCCGCATCATTCACGGAGTCACTGTGTCATATGTGTCATTCAAGATCATTGAAGCATGGAACAAGAATCGCTTTCAGTCATCTGCTCTTCACATTGCTTTTTCACCCAGAGCTTGGATGATTGCAAGCACTCGCCATCAACTTTCGTAGACTTCCAATGTATCCCAGGGAGCTGCAGAAAGACTTCCTTGTCAAAGAAGTCACGCGGACCTTTCCGAAAGACCGACAAGACGTTGGCTTGTTTCGACTTGTCCAAGTGGGGCATGATCGAGATCATCTCAGGAACAATTTCCTCTGGCAAAGTCAAGGATTCGCCTTACATGCTGTTGCGTGTTGTAACATGTTGTGACCCCCGATGTCCCCACAATTGGAAGGCAAAATCATATTTTGGACATGCTCACTTGTCAGGCTGCCTTATGTTCTTCAGTGTGAGCCACTTACTCAGAACACATTGAGAATGGAATGCTGTTCTCCTGATTCAAGGCACATGAACACACTGTTGAATCATGCTATCTCTGATCTCGAACGGGGCAGGTGCTGAGGTTGAAAGCACAGAAGGTAATTGGTTTGATGGCATGCCCAGGCATTTTTCATCATTTTGCTGGCAACCACAAGGTCTACCACAAGTGAGCCGCATGCCTTCTGAATTCAAACGCCCATCGCCCTGTCACACCCAGACACGTGCCAGCAGGTCGTCAAGAAGTTCCCAAAAGGTTCTTACCTCATCTGAGGACCACTGGTATGCAGGACGATGAAGTGAGAGGTTCATGATCTCGTATCCAGCTGCACCTGCACATGGCAGGTGCGACATGCACTGGCGGATGCTTATCAGGCTGCAATACCAATGCTGGGCACATCCCGCAGAGGGATAACTCCATATACCTTGATTGTCCCTAACATGTTGGCATGGCTTGTAACTCCAGAGGGCTGACCAGTTGACAACATTTAATTTGACAACCAGGTAAGTTTCCACGCTCTGGTCCTGGCCTGCCAAAGCCTGAAAGAACCTGGGCTCGTAGTCCACCGCGCCATGTTTTGCCCAGCACCCAGCTGCTGGGACCATGTTGATGATCAGCCCATCCCGCCGAACCAGCTGGTGGATGTTTCGAAAGGCCTATGGCAGAGACGATTGCACTTCAGATTTCAGAAAAGCGTACCCGAGAACCATACGCAGATCGTCAGGACACAAAAGACATCCACGCAGGCCACATCCACTTCACATCACAAACAATCGACCACATTAAACTCATGACACTCTCGGAAATGCACTAACTGGATCCAACTAGACTAATCATGTGCCGCCTCATATTGAGAACTCCACAAGTCTTTCAGCTCGAAATCCGCGGGAGCATTGATGTACTCGCTCTCCTTTCTTGCCAACGTATCTCAAGCTGATTTTGCTCATGGGTATCTCGCTGCTACACTAATACAGGCTAGATCATGTCAATCTTCGTCTTCCATCATTGGCAAGTGTCCTGCAAACTCAAAAGAGATCAGGAGGCGACAAAATTATACCACAAAGAACATGCCATTGCTTGCTGTCCAACATATTCCCACCGTCCCCAAACGTTGAGGGCCCCACCCCGACATGCTCCGTGGTGCCGAAGTTGGTGACCACATCACAGCTACCCAGAAGGGACACATTCAAGGGCCTCAGCTGGAAACTGTGGAGCCAAATGGAAGATCCAGAATTCATTGACAAGTCATTGTGACTTATCAAGGTTGCTTTCAGCAGAGATCGGCAAATTGATTCATCGATTTTCTACGTGGAGGCATCCAACATGCAACACCAATAAGTCGGTAGCTTGGTTCTTGCCGTGAATCATTTTCAAGGGCAAGATTGAAACTAATTACTGAACTTAAGAGTTGTAAAAAATAAGTTTAAGAATGGCCAACCCCATATCACACAAACTCTGAGAACTTCGCAACGAACAGTGGCCATGTCCACTGGCGAACCTCTTCTTGACTAAATTGACCGGTTTCACTTTGATTTCAGCGGAATTGCCATTGTATTCCCAGGAATCCCTGCCTGGAAAGGTCTACCACCACAGCGCCATCACGGCCATTGATGTCCAGGGAGGTGTGTCTGAATCCAAGGCGCTCAAACACCTCGCGACTCATAGAGCCCACGGTGAATCTGCCATGAAATGCATCATGAAATTCATGGACTTTCAACCATTTTTTTGAGGTGGCAAGAAGTTTCACGGTGATCAAGAAAATATTGTTAAAAATTGTGGTTGCATGCTGCATGTCCTGAGTTGTATATTGTTACTACATAATCGACAGATGTTGATAGCCACTTTGCCCAGTGTGCTTAGAGGCTTAGAGAGTGCTTAGAGAGTGCCTAGAGAGTGCCTAGAGAGTGGGTTGTCTCAGTTGTCTCTGGCCTTTTTGGCACTGGCAATGGTTGGAGATGGGCTGATGGACAAACTCTGCAGGATGCTCAGCAAATCTCGGAGCTCCGGGCGGTAGCCGTGGGACGTCAACACACTGAGAGCCCCTTTGGTGATGCGTTGGTTCCCCAGCTCGCAGATGTGCACCGTCCCAGGTGGACTTCCTGAGCGTTGCGAGGACCATTCCAAGATATTCCAAGATATTCCAAGTACAATGTTCACCTCCTGGGCAGTCGATTTCAGCTGGTTTTCACTCACACTGGTTGTAAGTGGGTGGTAGGCCAACAGCCATTGCCCCACTCATGGTCGTAGAGATCTCCACACTTTCCATGCCGAGTTTCTGTAGCGACTGTTGATGGAAGACAAAATGGCAGCCACGCCAAATCGATCGATGCCCATTGCTGCAATCCATGGCAGAATGAAGTTGGCCAAAAATTTGGTGGGAAATGCTGGATATCCAGAGCTATTGTGCATGGCTGAAGATTTTGTCCTCAACAAATAAGGATGAATGTTGTATGAATTTGCGCCAAAATCATTGGCTGAAGGTGGAGTGCTTAGCACAATTGGCTTTGATCCTGGCAGCAACACCAGCTCTTGAAAAAAACGGACTGCAATCAAAAGTCTGAAGAAGCTTGGTCATTTGGGGCAGCTACACACCTGACCTCCTCTAAACCGTTCACCACTCTGGTCAGTCCATCAAGCCTGGTTCTTCCTGGTCTTGAGATGGCCATCTGCCTGTCGAACGCCAGGCAAACGTGCAAGAACTGGAGGCTGGCCATCAGAGTGTGTTCCCACCCAACTCAAATGCTCGCATGGCACCCATGCAATTCAATCGCCCACTGACTTTTGGCGCATGTGGAATGAAGACGCAATTCTTCACGCATCTTCACACGTTCTTTGATCTGCAAACGGGCCGTTTTGGTCCGCACAGCTGCATGACTGTGGGACCGGGCATGACTGTCCAGCAAAAGCGATTTTAAATCTGGGATCTGTCCAACTGTCCTCAACCATCTCGAGGAGACTTCACAAGGTCGGTGCTGGCACAATAATATGAACATGTATGAACCCTATGCTGTGGGATCGGATTTCTGGCGTGAAGACACCGTGGGGCAGCCCATGTCTTGAATAGGCCACGACAGTTGGGGTTCCTGAATATTTTGCACTTTGACGGACGATTCAGAAGTACACAAGGTGGGTCTATTTTTTTTGTGTGTACGTGGTCTGGGTCTTGATATCAATCACTAGGAATCCTCGCGGTCCTAACACATATCACCAATCCATAGCAATCCAACATAGAAATCACTTCCTGCTGGACGGAGGGGACGGATTCGCATCCGTCAAACCCATCAGCTCCATATATCTTTCGAAGCCCTTCAGCACCACGTCATTGTGGCCTGGCAACAGCTGTAGCCACGTCAGGGAATGGATATCCTTAATTTCAGGACGCTCAAGATATGACATATCAACACCTTTGGTCATTAGTCTTCTTTCTAGATTGGTGAATTTGACTTCCTCAAGATAACTGGGTAAGTCATAGTTCCACGCGCTACACTATGTTGTCGAAGTATTCGGCTATAACACCTAGTGATTTCGGGAGAGTTCGCACCCAGACAGCCACATCCTGTCTAGGGGCATGTCGAAATATAAGGATCAAATCAGAGACAACGGTGTAACATCAAAAAATGAATGAATCTGGCAGTCTGGCATAGCCGCAAACATGTTTGGGCCATGCGGCATATGTCACAATAACAATCTCTTAACATTCTTGCGGGTCACCACTGTTCCTTTTGTGTGGAGAAGGCGTCTTTAAAAAAAGGAAGCGTTTTTGAACAATGGCAAAAAACAAGCCTATGATAGCCGATAGCCTATGGGCCTATGATTTTCAAGAAAAAACGCATCTGAAGAATAAGAAGCTGTGTTGGTTCCATAGAGTGCAGTGAGTGGAGTGTCTCCAACGGCCCGCCTGCACGAGGGATTTCACTGAATGCGTCATCGCGAAGTTTACTCGCTTCCTGCAAATGTGTGCAAGCCGAGGAACCAATCAACTTTGCAGTGGCCCTTCTTGCAAGTGAAGGATGAAAATCCACTTTGTTCACATCTTGCGGGGTCACCTAGTGATGGATCTAAACTGTCTAATTAGACATTCTTTGCTGTCTGATTCGGACGGAAAGCGAGCAAACTCTCAACGCTGAATTGACAATATATTGCATCGAGTAGTAGCATTCATCCATCAGTCCCACTTGGAAATGTCACGGAGGTTGCAATATGAGCGCTTCAAACAGCATCACTCTGCGAACCACTTCTCTCTCTGCTCATGATACTCTATTGGACATCCCACGTACAACTGTGCATGTACCCTAGGATGGTCGCAGTATCTCCAAGTTAGCTGAGGAATACTTGGTGTTCTGTCACCCTTTTGCAGACTCTCGGCTCACACCACATCCTACCTTCTGAGATAGGTTTGCAAGCGTCTGACCCATCTGCGATGGGATCAATTCGTCCTGGATTTCCCGACTGAAACAAATCTCATGATTCAGAACATTAGGCTGTCAAATCACTATTCACGAAAATGTTTCCTGAATCTTCTTGATACTTTTCATGAGGGCAAAACAAACTTTAAACTATCCTAGAATCTTGAGCGTGCAAGTTGGGAAGGACTTTGTGACGTGTTACGAATCAATGCCACTGCGCCAAAAAAGAATTCATGACACCAAAAGAAAACGAAAGAAAACACATCCCAGCTTGCAACATTTACTGGCTTCCATAAGACTCTACGACACACAGTACTCTCTCCTTGATTCTGCCCCATGAGACTCCAACCACCCTCTGGGTCCTGCGCACCATGTAGAACATGGATTTTCCATCCGGCCTGCCAGGAGTCTAATTTCAGTGCAGGGAGAATCGGTGAAGCCAACTGCCCAGTATGGTCCCCCACACGAACTGACAGCAAACTGCTGAAGCCCTCGAAAGACATCAATTCGACCCTTGAGGATTCCTTCCATCAGCCACCACCGCTGTTCAACTTGGATCATGACGCTAAATCATGAGAATCGGGATTAAACGAGACAAAATATTCGGATCCAGCATGGTGATAGAGCTTACACCACCTTACACCACAAATTTTGGCAAAAATCAAGACGCCCCAAAAGAATCCAAAAGCCTTCCATGGATAGTCCCATCCAGCGCACCTTGGTGGCCCGCCTCACTGACTTGCCGTTGTCCCAGCGATGTGGCACAATGGGCCACCTCAGCGGGAACAATCCTTCAGACTCACAGTCTACCCGGTTTACCCTTGTGGAAGGTTCAACATTCACTCACACCCACTTTCAACATTGTTCAAAATATGTTAACGTCTTTCAACATTGTTCAGCATATTTCAACATTTGTCAACACTGTGTCAACATCTCTCAACATATTTCAACATTGTTCGACATAGTTCAACATATTTCAACATCTTTCAACATCTTTCAACATGGTTCAACATCTCTCAACATCTTTCAACATGTTGCAACATGCTCAACATGTTTCAACATGTGTCAAGTCAAGATGTTGCAACATATTTCAACATCGTTCAACTAGTTTCAAAATTGTTCAACACCCTTCAACATGGTTCAACATTGTTCAACATCCGTCAACATTTTTCAACATCGTTCAACACATTCAACATTGTTCATCATCGTTCAACACCTTTCAACATCTTTCAACATGTTTCAGCATTTGTTCAACATCTTTCAACATGGCTCAACATCTTTCAACATGTTGCAACATATTTCAACATCATTCAACTAGTATCGAAATCGTTCAACATTTTTCAACATATGTCAACCTCGTTCAACATATGTCAAATTCTTTCAACATCTTTCAACATCGCCCAACATTTTGCTACATCTTTCAACATCTTTCAACATCAACATTCAAAAAACAAAAACAAACCTTCTGGACGCACCAAGCCCTGCAGTCAGGCAACAGAAGCGAGACCAGCCACGGCTTCAACCTGGACGAAACAATGCATCCAAATCTCGAAGGGAGTAGCTTGCTACGTGGTGGGGTTCATCATTGGTTTTTCACGCTTGAGATTAACATGGTGTAAACATAATTATATAACATATTAACCTCAGAATCACCAAAATCAGTGGGAACCCAGCGCCATGTGCACCTCACCTCCTCCCAAGGGTGGCCAGGGACCCAGAGGATGGTAAGAGCTTTTCCAGCGTCTGCTCCTGTCCAAGTCGCCGGGCAGCAACTAACCAGGTCTCCTTCAAATCCGAGGTACCAACTCGGTATGCCAAAACCATCCAAACTCTGTAGCGATGCCTCTAAGCGGGGAAACTTAAAAATCTTCAAATGTTTTACAGTAGTTTTTGGGTCTCTTCAATCTCGGCCTTCCAAAGGGTTCCCCGATAGTTGTACGTCTTCTATAGAGAAGACCAACAAGCTTGTAGAATTCTACCTATCGTGGATTCAAACACCAGCTGACAGGGGCGACTTCTGTTCTACAATGACAGAGCTTTAGGCCGAAAGGTTTCACCATCTTTGCGCAAATTGGCACTAAAGTCTGTATGTGATGTCAGGTGAACCACACATTCTTTGATTCATTCACAAGACGTGCTGTTTATTTGCTGCTTGTAAAGATGATTTGTTTGATCACTCTGACAGCACATCAGCATCCATCTCCTGGAAAGGTAAGACATCTACCGCAACAGCGTAGAGTTTGGGCAATCCAGTGGACAGCCTCAGTTGTCAGGATCGGACGGGTAGTGTCCAGTCCCTGCAGATTCAGATCCTAGGTGAGTTGGGCGCCCGGCAAAACGCTTAAGAGTTGAACGGCCATGTGAGGGATGTCGATGAAGGGTGCAGAAAGCACCAAAAGACCTGGATTTTGGTCATCTGGCTCTCTGGCGCTCTCTAGCTCTCCACAGTGACCACTCTGTGGGTGGATGAGATACATGTTTTATCATACTCGGATCACTTGGTTGGATGCTTGAACTGAGTGGGTTCAAATACTATCATCTCCTGGTGGGTTCAAATACACCGGGGATCGGAGTAGAGTAGAAGTTCAAGGTCATTGCTTCCGATATCTTTTTGAGTCGCCATCCACCCTTTGAAGCTGCCTGGCCCACTCGGCAGGTCCCAATCTGCAGCTAACCTGGACGTGGCAAAGGCTATCGGCATCAAGAGATCGAACTCCAACATGAACAGGTGGAGCAATTAGCATCGCCCAAGTTGGGTCATGGACCCAATCCTTGCTTCAATGTCTGGTACGAATTTGTTGATCAGTGTTACTCCAAGACTCTCATCCATTCAAACCCAACTTGTGGTGAATGCCCATCTCTCTCCGTCATCGCAATGAACGGATCGGTGTGCACTTCGAGGCTCGAGGCCCTGACTGTGCTGCAGCTGCGGCCCCAAGGGAATGACCTCAATGGCTCAGCCGATGTGCTAATGTCCAGCCCACCAGCAAGGTCCACCCTGTGATCCTGTCACCCGGTCGGTGCTGGGCGTCCCGACCCAGTAGCTGCACCTGCACCGTGGGCAGCTTTTCTAAGGTCGCCTCCAGCGCCAAGTGCGAACTTTTCAGCACACTCGCCGGAGATGGCTCGCCTGCATGGTGTGGCATGAAAGGCAAGGCATTGATCAAAAATGACAGGCACGAATGGCGCGAAAGGCAAAAACTGCTTCAGTTGCTTTTCATGTGTTTTCCTCATCGAATGCTGGTCCAACATCTCAGTAGGCTACATTGGGGCTACATCTTTAGTGCAACGTTGTCTGGCTCAATGACGATGCTGTCTCTATCGGTTTCGATGGTCTGCAGAAACAGGACCACCTCGGTGTGATTGCCACTTACCGGCTGCGCCATGTTGGGCGCTGAATGGCCCTTCTCCGTTCGTGCTTGTGCAAGGGTCAAGGGTGTCTCTCCCATGTCTGTCAAGGCATCTGGATCAGATCCGAACTTCAAAAGGTCCTGCGTGGATCCCGGCTCCCAGGTGAAGATCACAAGCACCTACTAAACCGTACTAGTACTAGTCAAGATAACATTGTGGCGGGAAAGATTCAAAACGGCGAGTAGCCTGCGTTATGAATTCATCAGTTTCCATCATCTTATCTCAAACTCCCAGACAGTCCAGAAGCAGAACCAGATGTGATTAATCAGGTTCCTTGCAAACCAACTTTCTCCCCCAACCTCTGTCCTTCACAATGTGCAAATGCCCTGCTTCAGCAGCAAAGTGCAGGGGCGTGTTGCGCTGCAATGACCGACTGTTGGGATCCGCCTTTTGTTCGATCAAAAAGGCAACCAAGTCAGGATGCCCCCGCCAGGCTGCCCAATGCAAGGGTCCAGCACCGCTGCCAGTGTCGCGGTTGTCCTCCCCAAAATTTGCACCGCTTCGGATCAACACGTCCGCAGTAGCCTTTTGTCCCCAGAAACAGGCCCAGTGCAGTGGATCTCTGCCCATGGAATCCCGAAGATCTCGGTTGGCTCCGCGGGCCAGCAAGGCCTCCACACATGCTACGTGACCATTCCGCGCTGCACCATGCAAGGCCGCTGAGGACTGACGCCGTTCGGTGGGGTCTAGCAGGGCGCCGTGGTCCAGGAGCAGCTCCAACATGTCAGTGTGACCGTGAAAGGCCGCCAAGTGCAGCGGCATGCGCCCATCGTGATCCCGAGCTCAAACACTGGCACCATGCTGCAACAAGAGCCTGGCGATATCCACATGCCCTTGTCCTGCTGCTACATGAATGGCTTGCTGCCCCTTGTCCGTAGCCTCTATGTCACAAGATTCCACAATCTCACGCAAAGCTTCAAGGTCCCCTGCGGCCACAACACTGTGGAGTTTCTGCTGAGTGGCGCGCACAGCCTCAAGGGCATCCACCTGAGACTGGCAATTGGGATCCCATCAAAATCATTTTCTAACCAAACACCAATGATTGGATGCATAAAACTTGTCGGTTAGGGACCAATCATTTCTTTCAGATCACCTCCTGTTGGGAGAAGCCCACGTCTGCAGCCAGGTCCTCCAGATTCTCAAAGACCTCTTCGCTAGAGGTGGCCCCTTGCTCCTGGCTGACAATCCTTCAAAAGGCAAACATGGTTCTGTGAAAATACGCAACATGATACAATTTATAGAATTAAACATATGTATGAGGTATGTACATATGTAAATTTAAGTATATATTATATACCTATATGTGTGTGTATGTACGTACGTACGTACGGTAGGTAGGTAGGTAGGTAGGTAGGTAGGTATGTATGTATCTACTATGTATCTACTATGTATCTACTATGTATCTACTATGTATCTACTATGTATCTACTATGTATCTACTATGTATCTACTATGTATCTACTATGTATCTACTATGTATCTACTA
>Ga0126342_10008075_pt1 | contig 18821 bp, 18 predicted proteins | sample Cyp1metagenome_FD_92528 | JGI IMG/M metagenome (GOLD analysis project Ga0126342, IMG submission 92528) | Coral microbial communities from Lord Howe Island, Old Settlement Bay, Australia - Cyphastrea 1 metagenome | ecosystem: Host-associated > Invertebrates > Cnidaria > Coral ...
AACCATGCATTCCTACATGGCCGACCCACAAGAGTTCCGGGAAGCTGGTGCACAAAAACTCAGCAGCCTACCTGCGGAGAAAATACATGCTATCGCTTCTGCTGCTGCTGCTGCTGCTGCTGCCGCTGCTGCTTGTCTTTGCTTGTCTTTGCTTGTCTTATTCCCTGGCGCGCTCCCCCTTGCGTCTGCCGGGGTCGGCGGATATATATAATAATATTATATATATATATGCATTTATGTTTGTGGTGCGATGTTTGTCGATGACTGATCGACCTGTGACGTCAAACAGCCGTTTCGAAATGGTGCGTGGCTCCGAGGTTTCAAGGATTTCAAGAAGTTGGAACCTTGAGAGAAGCTCTTTCCATTTGATCGAAGATCTGAGGAAAGGCCTACCAAGAAACACACCTATAGGTGTTGGTAAGGAAAACCAGGAATATTTACGGGTGTTTTTTTGGATGTGGTTTAATTGGATACATTTGGGTGGCTTCAAACTTGGACGGCCTGGTCATCCTGGATTGGATATTTGGATCCATGAGAGGCATCAGACACTCAGCATCTTCGTTGAAAACGGTCGCATGGCTCCGCAAACCACTTTGGTCTCAAACAGGACCATGTCACAGTGAAGCCATTCTTTGCGAGTTTACAGGTGGCTATGGGATAACTATGGTCTATGGTTTATGGATGTTTTTGCGGGATTTAAGTATATATATATGGTTAATGGAGTTTACAAGCTAAGTTATAACTGGGGAGCCTCACCTTGTATGGCTTCGAATTTGCCTTATTTCATAGATCTTTGTGATATTTGAGGAACAAAAATCCTAAATTGAAAAGTAGTTATTCGTTTGGGCATGGCCTTAAGGAACCAGTTGAATCGATCATTTATATACATTCATTCACCCAATTTGTGGCCTTTGTTCAATTTACGGAGCAAATCCCTGGGATGGCAGGTGTTCATTTTGTATCTGCCGTTTGGGTATGGCTCAGTTGGACCCCGAAATTCCATGATTATGATGATTGAATTCATTGGTATACTGTATACTAAAATAATATGTATATATATAACTATATATATATAATTATATATATATGTAATTATATATATATGTAATTTGTGGGTCCATTTTGGCCCCCCTTGTTATGAACCAAACCATTGAAGAGAGTTCTTTCCTTGAGACCCACGTTCTTGTCACTGCGGCAAGCGATCTTAGGAAGCGACTGGATGAATTTCAGGGTTTTTTGGTGATTCTAAGCATCAATCATCAAAGATGATGGGGGTATAGATAGTATAGATGACGAGAAAGGGAAAATTTTAACTTACGGAGTTTAACCATCCTACTAACTTTGGGGGTGTGTATATATAAATATAAGTGGAACTGATAAATGATGGTTGGTTGATGCTAATATATTGGGGATTGGGGATAATCACAATGTTGTATTGGATTGTCATGGGGTTTTGAATAGGATGCTAATCATCAAAGATGATAGGGATGTAAGATGATGTAAGTGGATATAACTGATACATGATGGTGGGTTGATGATTGTATAGGGGATTGAGTGAACCAATATAGTGGGAATAATCACAAGTCCGTTCCCACAAGTTGGTTGATAAACCAGGAGGTTCCCCTCATTCAACAACTACACTAATAGATCGATGATAATAAATGATATACTAAACCAGCCCCTTCTGTAATTCCCAAAAGGACATATTGTATCAGAATTCCATGGCAAATGTTCTCAACCAACCTTTGTTGAGGCATGACACAGGGTCCAGTTCGAACGCTGTTCAGGTGATTTCAAAGCCAAAATATGGAGAATTCAACCATTTTTAACATGTGGACTTGACGATCAAACATGAAATTTAACCATCACAAATAGGGGGTTGATCGTTTGACCATGAGAAATGTGAATTGTCATGGGTCATTCTATGTCATTCTGAAAGGTCCAACGGTGGTTTTGTGTTTTTGGCCATGATTTTCCGGATTGGATGAGAAGGTCCAAGGAAATCTAAGGAACTTGATCCAAGACGTAGAGGAACTGGTACCATTCATCTGATTCGACTGACATTTCACCGCGTTAAGGGCGACTCGAGTTTCACCTGCAGATGTCTAGGAGTTGTGACAAAATGGTGCGAGATGAAAAAAGGTACAGCATGCATCACAACAAAGAAACTCATCCAACAATACACCTCCAGTTGAGGATGCTTCATAACGCAATTTCATGGGAAGTTGAAGATGATTTATGATATTTTATGAGTGTGTTTACAGATATACAGTTTACCAGGACCACACAGCGTCGTGCCATACATCGCACAGTTTTTTCCCGTTTTTTTTTCTTCACATCTTCTCTAATTGGTGACTGATAGACAGCCCGGCATGGCCATGGCACAGAAATGGATGTGTTGGAAGCAATGCGCCTAAGATTCGTGGGCAGTATGAGTGGTTGCCTCATTTTTTCAGCTGTAGCCATGGATTTTGATACTTGGTTGGTTTATAGATCCATTGCGGTGAGTGAAGAACTCCTTGAGTTCTTGTGGCATTCCGCATTGGCTCAGCGCGTCGAGGACTGCCCCGAACGCCCGGCCGCCGTGTCGAATGGCGACGGAATGCTTTGATGTTTGTGGCAGTGGCATTCGCCTGATCACCAGCAAGCCTGGGGCCCTAAAGTCGATGTTTTAGCTTGCAATATCCCACATCCCACTATAAATATATGGAAATATTAGAAATCTGGTTTTAAACATCAAAATAATCAAACAACATTAAACCATACATGGAGAAATGTAATGCGATGTCCCACCAAAAGCAGCGAAAAGCTATACTTCCTTGGGGTATCCCTGTGTAGCCATGGGTCACTGTGGTCTGTATTTTGCTGCGTTCAACCCTCCCCAAGACCCCAGAATGATATATACCAAATATACCAAATATATCAAATATACCAAATATACCAAAGCATATTCTTTTTGGGTGGCACTGATAGTATTTGGCAGAAGATGTTCGGAAGCTATGAGGTGAGCACAGCAGTCCCCTTGACATCGATTTGGCTTACAAAGCATCTGCCGAAAAACTATAGATCTATTTATATAAGTATATTATATATAAAGGCTATATACATATATAGCTAATTAATGTCTTAATGTCACCTGTTATAAATCCGTTATTCAGTGATTCCTATAGTATGTGGCAGTCATAGAGCCCAGAGCTCTTCGAACGCCTCAGGTGGATGGGTGGATCAGTGAGCCGAGATGATAGCACCAGGTGCGCCGGTGCAGCAGCGACGTGGGGTTCACATTGGTGGTTCGGATTGGGGCAGTCACTTGTCAAAGGACATTATTTTCAGGTGTGGTGAATTATGCACCAATCCGAACCTGAATAATGGATTAAAAATGATTAAAATCTATGAGAATGGGTCAAAATCTATCAAAATCTATGAGATCTTCGTATGAAATACCAATGAATACCATTGTAGGGGTAGTTATTTTGATGTGGTTTTTGGATGTCAGGTTTTTGGGATCCGTCACCAGTTGTTTCACCGGAGGATCGTTGGGGAACAGTGGATTCAGTGGGCCACAGATCAAGGAATACCCTCTGGTAATGACTAACGTAGCTATTGAAAATGACCATTAATAGTGGATTTTCCCATTAAAAATGGTGATTTTCAATAGCTATGTTAAATTACCAGAGGGTAGTTTTGCAGCCGAAATGATCTCAAACCCCGCAACATGAGAAGTTTTGCAGCAAGTCCATGTTTCTGAGTCCATGTCCCTGTTTCTGTCAAATCCATCATCAGGTTCATCTCCTGATTATTCTGGTTGTTCTCTCTTGTGGTCAACTCCTCATTGTTCCTTTGTTGAACTCCCCATTTTTGCTGGTCAAATCTACATATGCCAATGTTTGCCGCTTAAATGACCAGTTCAATCCATATTGTTTGCGGGTGAAGAACAATTGTTCAACCCCCTACCTTAGTTTTGATGTCTAAATAGTAGTATTCCATGAAATATGATTGGTGGTTATTTTTTGTCCATATAAACCAATGATAACATTTTTTAATAGACCCATGAAATACTTATCAACCATGAAATCAGTGATATCAGTCTTATGTTAATTGGTATCCCCCTATCAGTTCACAAAGAAAAATGATGAAGCCCATGTTAAACTGACGGGATTATCACATTAGAAATCCATAACATCTTTTAAGAGAAACATCACCTATCCTATGATATGTGTATATATATAACTGATGGGATTATATATATATATATAACATGTAACTGTTTATTATAATATAGTGGTGCATCCTATTCATGCGTAACATATAACTGATTTATTATAAATATATTCTATTATTATTATTAACATATAACATCTATTAGTGCTGCAATTTAATGCAATTTAACCTATACATTTTTTTACATCCTATTCCAATCACATATAACTGATTAATACACTATTATATAACTGTGGTTTAAAAATATAACATGTCATATGTCCATATATATTAATACAGTAATACACCATTAATACACCATTATATATACCATTATACATATATTTTGATATACATATATTATGATACACCATTAATACAATGGTATCCTGATTGATACACCATTATACCATTAATATATTTTGTATTAATGATGTATTATGATATATTAATGATATTAATGATGTATTATGATGTATTATGATGTATATTGTAGTGGCCATTAATCCACCTTTATATATTATATATACCATTATACATCATTAATACTCCTCCAGGTCTACCTTGGTGGATGAGAAGAGCAAGTGGATCGACACCGCCGAGGCGGCGTTGATCGCATTGCTGCGCGACGCGGCAAGCGACGGGTGAAAAATGGGTGGATTTATATAAGTATCAGACTTGTGGATTTGTTCTGGATCAGAAACTGATAAATATCTTGATTTAAGATGATTTAAGTATGAGAAATGTGGATAAAAACGCATCAAACGTGGGATTTAAACACACACCATTTGAATGTGACATCATGTGATTCAATGGGATGTACTGGTGTAGAAATGGGTAAAAAAAAACAGTGGGATTTCACATGATTTAAGCATCAAACATCTACGGCTTGCTCCAAGCTGCAGGCGATTGCCAGCCAATGTCCACCCCAAACGTACCCTCTGGTTATGTCAAAATAGCTATTGAAAATGGCCATAGAAATAGTGAGTTTTCCCATGAAAAATGGTGATTTTCAATAGCTATGTAAACGTTTACCAGAGGGTAATTACAGATATTGGGAGCAACCCTGTACGGGATGATCATTCCACTAGGCATGTGTTCTTTATATGCAGATGATACAATAATATTGGGAGATAACTCCAAAGACACTGGGGGTATAGAATGGGATATATATATATATAATATGGGTTTTGTCCAAGAAAAGGAGATACTGCAGATACTGCAAATTATGATATATTCCCTGTGGGGCAAAAGGAGGTTTCGAATATACGTTGGGGCCCCCCACCCACGTGGGCTGTGATTATACCCTCTGGAAAATTTCTTATAATAGATCTTGAAAAATAACCAATGTTGGTGGAAACTAATCTTCCAATCTCTGGCAGGGTCTATTTTCATTGATTGGAGGGTACCATCTTTGGGGGAATGAACATTATTCTATTTTACCAGTCATGTTGGTATGAGTTCACCAGGGGTTCACCAAAATTTCACCAGAGTTTTGACCCTTTTCCAGGCTAAGGGATGGGGTCAGGACCCACGGTATCATGGTATCACTGGGGGCATCAGGCTACTGATGCTACTGGGCTAGATGTCACCAGAAATGGTCATTTTACCTGAGAAAATCGATCAGTTCTTGGTAAATGATAACGACCTGGTAATTCTCTCAATATGGTCATATTTCAGCCTAGTGAAATAGTAGAATTTACCGGCACTCAGCCGGACCCGTGGTTCCCAATTGTTGGTTCAAATTTCAAATAAACTCCTTTGACATCTATAAACTGCCCAAAGGATATAAACCATAGATGTATCGTCTACCAGATATTCAGAATTGTTTAGTTTTTGTTGCTGGAGTCTTTATATAATTAGTTGATATATTTATTCTACCAGAAACCATAGATTGTCATAGGTTAACCTATTTCAATCTCGTTGTCTTTACCAACTGAGCTATCCAACAAACACCTTGGACACCAGCAGGTGATCGAAAAGAAGGGGAAGATCCCTGTGACTGGACGCTACTGCACCAACAGGCGGTGGATGATTGTATTGGGTTTTTTGGGATGATGATATGGGATGAAGCCCATGAAAACATATGGGTATGGATCAATACCTATACACACCATTTTTAGTGGGATGAACATCTATTTACCAGCTATTTTGATGTTCACCAGGGGTACAAGGTTTTGACACACTGCCATATATATATATAGATATGGAGGTTTCCTGAAATGAGGGATCCCCAATAGCTGGATGGTTTATAACGGAAAATCCTACTAAAATAGATGATTTGGGGATATCCCTACTTCAGGAAACCCCCATATATACATCTATATTGGGATTAGTTATTACTTATATAGGGATGATTCATCGGATGACTATCCTCTGGTAATTTGCAACATAGCTTTGGCATCGAAGCACATGTATAGATGATAAAGATGGTGATTTACCTTTTGAAGATGGTGATGTTCCAGTTCGCTATGTTAAATTGCCAAGAGAGTTTGCTTAATTCCTTGGAGACAAAAACCCAGAAACATCTTGTTAGTTATACCCAGTTGTAAGCCCATATGAAACCAATTAATCCTCTAAAAGCTCATGTTCACCCCAATTGATGCATGTCTATTCCATCATTTAGCTCACCACCACCACTCACATGGTTAGTTGTATGTATAAATATATATATATATACATATTATATAAATATATCCCATTGTATCCGGTGGAGCAAAGAAGTATGGCAGACACACATCAAAAAGTTGTGACGGCGCCATGGCGGTGGTCTCTTTGGCGATCCCAGATTTGACCAATAAGTTCCCGGCATTACGAAAAAAGTCATGACAGTAATGATCATTATTCTAAAGGCAACTGTTGCCGTAGAAAAATGCCTGGACCAAATTTTCATGGAACTGACCTGGGTTTTGGTTGGGTGGTTTTGGTATGTTACTTTATGTCAGCTCAATGTGAAGGGAATGGTTGGGCCAGTGAAATTTTGCATGGTGTGAAAACAAAAAACACTGGTGTGTCTGTCGAGGGTTGGGCTGGGATTGGGAATTTAATTTCTGGCTGTCTCTATTGGCCTTTCTAGGCAGGCATACTCAACAATTGACGCACTTGGCATCATCACACTCCACAGGTGTCATTGGATGCACCACACATTCTCAGAAATCATCGCGCTCCAGAACGGGCATCGCATACCGCAAAATCTTTGCATCCGGGAAGCGAGATGAATTTTGCATTTTTGTCGCCTCACCAGGTGTTTTTTTGTAGCTAAAGTGGTCTGGAATCACGTATTTCTGGAATATGAGGAAGACGGAGTTCCCACCTGAAACCTCTGAAATTTCACATACGATCGCCTTCCCTGCTAATCTGGTACTTTTGAGCTCGCGGATTTTTTTCTATGTTTTTTCAGGCACTTGAGCAGGGTCGGCGGGGCCAAGTGTGAACTTTTCTGGCATGTGAAAAAAACATGAATGGTGTAGGGTCCATTGGGAAGGTGTCAAGGGGCCACACATACTGTTTTTTGGCATACCAGAAAAGTAATTATCGTACTCCAGGGGTGTCATCGTACTCCATGGTTTGACAGTCGTGCTGAAAGGACGGATCTTTTTTGGGGCAGGGACATGTGCCGTCAACAGTGCATGTGCCAGAAGAAAACAGCGCTTGGCTAACATCATGAAATCCACATATCACCTGAATGTGGTCTTTGCAATTTCATGAAGGTGTGGCAGCAGCAGCAGCAGCAGGAGTAGCAGTCTGAGCGTAGTAGTAGTACCAGCAATATCTTATCGCAATGGATCCTGTCATGATTATCAATGATCTCAGTGATTGTTGTTGTTGCTTCCCAGTATTACCCGTCAAGTCCACGTTCTTTGGGTGTTCATTCTCCGGCAAAATGAAGAACTGCCCTATCTGCCCGCATCACCCTTCGCCTCGGGGTGACATCGCGCCGTAGGCTTCTGCAAGACGACTACCAGCTTGCTTCCAAGGCGTTGGGACATGTGGAGGACCCAATTGGGAGGATATTTCAGCTCCATCGACATGTGCTGTCAGCTCATGTCAGCTCCATGGCCGGCATATCCCTGAACTAGCCATGGAGGTTTTATAGTGGTAGACTTGTCACTATACATGGTCCATTTTTTCGGCAAACCATGATTGAAGACCAGGGATGACCAGGGTAAGGGTTATCAGGCAATAACTTGGGTCATTACTCAGCAATTATAGGAATTCCTTCAGCAAACATTGTTGGTTTGTGACAAAATCAGTGGGATACTTTGGATCATTTCACCCTGGGACGTTGCTGTTCACGCCCCAAGAATGAACCAAATATGTATATTTAAGTTTCGCTTCTAGGACGTTCACCAATCTGCTGAAGCGACACGGTTTAGTCTTGACCTAGTGATGATATTTACCCTCTGGTAAACGTTTACATAGCTATTGAACATGGCCCAGTCGAAATAGTGGATTTACCCATTAAAAATGGTGGATCTTTCCATAGCGATGTTAAATTACCAGATGGTAAAAGATTTTAAAAGCAAAAATCATCGCCAACAGAACCGGTAGAATCGGATCATCGCAGAAAAGGGGCCCGCACAATTCACGGTGATACAACGGGGTCCGGTCCGAGTAGGTTCGTAGATTCGCCCCAAAAACGTAGACAATTAATGGACCATGAATGGAGGTTTCTGAAAAAGTGGGGTGTAACCACCTGAAAAATTCATTTTAGATTGGGATTTTCCATACAAACCATCCATTTTAGGATCCCAGTTATGGAACCCCCCATATCCCAAATCAATCCAGATTTTGCGAAGATACAGTAAGTGACGTAGCTAGGTAGAGGCAAAGTGAAGATGTTTACCCTGCGATGATTTAACATAGCCATAGAAAGTGGCCCATTTGTAGATGACGCAAATTCCTTAGGAAAAACGGTTATTTTCCATAGTTATGTTAGATTGCCGGAGTGTAATGTGTTGGTGGTTTCACACATGTTTTATTTTCCATTTCATATATGGGATAATCCTTCCCATTGACTAATATTTTTCAAGATGGTTAAAACCACCAACCAGGTATGTGTTGATCCAGTCTGTTGATTTTTGGGTCTTCATTACCCCCATGAGTTGGGATATAAGCCACAAGCCATTGTTGGGGAAAGCAACACGAAAGGCTGCGTGCTTGTGCGTTAAAACAATCTACAGAAACTATAATATATATATGATATATATATATATATAATTATAAACAATGATTATCAATTGGTACAGTACTACCAAACATTACCAAACCAATAAACATGATTGTTTGATAAACTGTTTTGATTGATAGTTTGGTAATGTTTATATATTTTGTCCATGTTGGTGAAGATAGTTTGGTAACATTCGCCTGAACTATCCATCCCAAATGACCCACAGCCATGTTTTCGGAGGTGCTGGGCTCTGGCATGAGTGGCCCAGTGCAACTGGCAACGAGCAAAGGGGGAGGCATGGTTGGAGTTTCTACGTTGTTTCTAATGCACTAATATCATGAATGGTGTGTGGATGTGTATGGTATGTTATTAGTAATGTAATGTGATGTCATATGTGATATAATTTGATGTAATGGAATGGCATGCAATGGAATGGCATGGAGTGGAGTGGAGTGTAATGTAATGTAATGTAATGTAATGTAATGTATGTATGTATGTATGAAGTTTCAGTAAGCCTTGAAAATGGCAACGACTCACGATTTTTTTCAGCATGTGTTTCAAGGAATCGAAGCCACAAATAATGGAGTGTTTGCTTCGCAGATTCCCCACATTTCCCCAGTGGTTTGTCATGACCTCGGTGCATGGTTGAGCCTGGCAGCCAGTTCTTAGTGAAACTGCACCCCCCAAGTTACCCATTGGTCGCTTCTGCAAATGGTTTCGCTGCTATTTCCGATGCGATTTTTCTATGGCGATTTTTCTATGGTTGGGTTTGATGGGAAATCAGAAAAACCAATGCTAATAGAATCATAGAACAAATCAACAAAGCAATTTCAGGAGCTCACCAAACCTATTTCAAGTGCAAAAGCCTCAAATTGAAAAAAGTACGGATTGGATCACCTTGCGCATTGTTCCACAATGGCAGCACATTTGGAGTTGAAACATATTGAAGCCCAAACACCCAGCAGTTTCGGCGCAGATGGCGAGAAGTGTGCTGTGAAAAGCTTCAAAAAGCACGGACTTTCAGACAAGCGCCGTGGTGACCTCAAAAACGAGGCGAGGCAACTGCTGGGCTGCTTGGAAGATTTTGGGGGGCTCTGGGTTTGTTGTTTTTTGTTCAAAAGAAACTGGAATTAGATAATTAGGGAGTATAACCGATTTTCAGACAAACCCAAGTTGAATGATCCGCAAGATTGGGAATGATGGATTACTAGGCATTTTCAAAACAGCTATGAGTGATGACTGTGGCCCGTTTGGCACCTCAATTATTCTGGGAGTCCAATTAGGATCAAAAACTGAGCCGGGCTCGTGTAGCTGCTATGGTACTTGGTGTTAGTTGAGTGTTCCTCTCTTAAACATTGTCAACCAATGCTCAATATAATGTTGTTTTATGTTATATGATGTTATATGCATTTTTATATACATGACATGTGTATAGTATAGTATTTATAATTATTATATATTATATATGGCTTTGATTATCTAGTGGCTTCAGTTGGTGGTTTGGGATCCTAAGAGCTTCTTGGAAGTCACACATGTAGCAGTCACTGTTTGTCCCCAACGATCCATTCATCGCCGGCCGATCAGCTGCTTTGAGTCGGATGATGCGACAATCGCCACGAAAAAAATGGATGTTCAATGGACATGAACAGAACAGATTGAGTATCTGGAAACAGTGGCCCCACTTCCAACATCTTCCAACCCCCATCAACCCCCCACGGCCACTGCAGAGATCAGATCTCTGAATTGCTCGCACCTCCGTTTCAGCTGTTGAACCTGTAGGGTTCTCCCAGGTGGGCTTCACATGTGGGATGCTGGCACCGAAAGGGACCCAGAACTGGTCCGTTTCTGGCGGGGATTTGATCATATTCACGATATGAGTTGGGCGGAAAATAGGGTACCCCATGGTACCCCTGAATATCACTGAATCCATTGGTTATAGTTAAGATGCTCCTTCTTAAAGTGATTCAAGATTTTGGTGGCATGCCCGATTCTCGGGCACACCCATGTTAACTCTTCATTGCTGGAAAAAAACCTATGTTGGATTACTAGCCTATGCTATCCAATGGCTGGTTCACCTGTTAGAGACTACTTGTTTTTTTCTCTAATTCTGGATGAGTAGATGATTAAATTTGTAACTATGCCATAGTTACATTCATTTCTCTGGGTAAATTATAACGACCTCACTGTTCTTCCTCACTGGAATCATGGTTAGTAAGCTCGTAAGGGGAATCATCCCCAAATAGGCCAACATTTCAGGTTAGTGACATATTATAATTTACCCAGATTTCTAACATGAAATCATGAAATCATCCAGAATTATAATATATTACCCAACTATCATCCAGATTTCTTCAAAGAGAGTTTGTTTCTATGCCATGATGAGCCATTGGTTCCACATCCCATCGCGGAGATCGCTGAAATGAGGCCATGGCAGGCAGGGCCTCCCTGGCTGGCACCTGTGAATTTGACTTTCAACCTGTGAGTCCCACGACGTTACCAGGACAGGCTTGTGATGGTTTGGGGATAAGTACAACCCAAAAGAAGGATACATAGGGATACTTGTTAACCAACCAGTATAATGAGAATGGGATAGATATTTTTCATGCAATGTTGGACAGGAGAATGCCTGGTTAAACCTTGATTAAGTGAATGAGCTTATCAAAGGTGCATGTTTGAAGCTGGGAAATCGATCAAGAGATCGCCGGGATAACTGTGGCTGTTTGTGAAGCCACGTATATGACATGACATGATATGATATGGTCAAAAAATGATGATGCAACTACAACAAACCAACCAATAGGGGAATATACAGTTACATATACATAAATATATAGATAGCAAACAACATTGGGGTATTCAAGCCTTACCCACGGAGATTCGGAGTCAGGACTGCATGGGAAGGAGGCCATGTTCGGCGAGAAGCGTATGAGCGTGTCACTTGTCGTTGGATCAAATTGGGTCAGTGTTCAACCCGTGGTCTTCACTGACCCGTGGTGAAACCCTTGGGGAAACAGAAAACCAGAATCGCTGGGATCTAGTTGGTTCCACTTGAAAAAAATGGTACTGGGTCTATTATCTATGGTTCCACTGGTTCCACAAAAAAAAGGTATTTAGCCTCCACTTATTAAACATAGCTAAGGAAAATGGTCCTTTGCTCAGTTGAGTGTTCGCCGCCTAACGGTGGTGAGACGAAGGGCGGACACCGAAGACTGGCACAAGGTCCAAACAACTACCAAATTTCCTTCGAAAATTATGAGGTGAATAGTTTTTGGGCCAGTTCTAAACCAAAAATGATGCCTTAGAAGTGAAATGCATATAGGGCCTATACTTGTAGCTCATTCCAGAGGAGTGGCAGCACCAGCTGTGGAACCTGCAGCACCAGCAACCACCTTCTGGTGATTTCCCCTGGCTCTGGAACAAAGCCCTCAATTATGTGCACTCAGATTGATGATTTCCCGTAAGTTTCCATGTATTTTTACAGTAAGTCCTGTAAGTCCTAAGGACATACTCAATGAGTCCTTGGGAACAGTGGCACAAAAAGGCGTCCTCGCTGAGAAACCGTAGCAATGCCGAGGGTCTACGGCCGAGTGTTTATAGCAATGTCACTGGATTCTACGGCCGAGTGATTATAGCAATATCAAGGGTTCTGAGCGGACGGTTTATAATTAGCAAATGTTCACTCACGATTTCTCACATTTTTTTAGCCGCTACTTGATGCTATTTGTACCTTTTAAGGGCCTTTACGTACCTTTTAGGGCCCTAGGGCCGTACTTTTTAGGATCCTGCTCACGATTACTCACGATTACTCACGATTACTCACGATTACTCACGATTACTCACGATTACTCACGATTACTCACGATTAAGGATGCTATACTGTATAGCAATGTTCCTTTTGAGGTCCGACATTGAAAGGGTGTCTATCCGCTAACGGGGATCTATATACATACCCATTGTCAAGATTCAGATTGTGGGATCGATGACCATACCACATATACAATCTTTTGACCATGGATATTATCAAGTTGATTCTATATCCCATTGCATTCCCATGATCATCCCGATTATAGTGCAATATCATCCATGAATATCCCATTGAATATATGGAGGTTTTCTATAATGGCGGTACCCCAAATCATCCAAACTTAGACCATTGCAATGGTTTTGGGGATCCCCCAATTTAGGAAAACCCCGGGAAAATTGGGGAAAATTCCAGATAGGCACCGCCTTCTTCGCCTTGGTGAGGCAAAGAGAGCAGCTGGCGGGGAAGCTCTCGCGCTCGTGCCGCATCAATGAGGGCAGGTGGCCCCTGCGGTTGTTCGATGGGGGAGAGGCTGACCTTCAGGAGTTATGGCCAGTTGGCGCTATTTGATGCTATTTGATGCTATTTGATGCTATTTGATGCTATTTGATGCTATTTGATGCTATTTGATGCTATTTGGGTGTGTCCGAAATGGGAAATACAATGAAATACACCCATTTCTACCAATGTTGATCATAAACTGATGACAAACTATGGGATTTAACATGATTTAATGGGATCATACATCATTTACTATGCTATGATCCAGATGCAGGCGACAGGTAAGCAGCCCATAACAGGGATTTAACATGAACCATCGATAGGGATTCAACCAATTCTGAGATTTATCCACTGGAAATAGAGATGAAATTTCCAGCCCGTTCCAGGATCCAACTGGGATTTAACCAGCCAAAAGTGGGATTTCTCCATGGAAATGTAGTGGGACATGACGGGATACATAGCTAGCAGCTGGACCTTGCGGAAACTAGGGAAGCGATGCATATCCAGTGATCCGGCGGGGGTAGCAAGCACTAGGGATACAGAAAAGCCACCCCAGTACTTAAGTCTATAGATTCTATACTGCTACAAATACTACGCAATTCTAGAAATCGATGAATGTATATCCATCTACTGTACATATACATATCAATATACTTAATTATACAGATACATGTACATTTACATGTACATGCACATGTATATATACACATACACATACTCATACATATAGATCATACGTTCGCCAGGGCGTCGCTTCTGGCTAGTACCGCTGTCACAGGCGGAATGGCGGGAGGGGAGCGGTTAGGTCTGGAGAAAAGGCTGAGGTTCTTCCCAGAAATCCTGAGGGTTTAAAGATGGGTTATGGTAGATATATCTATTGTTAATAGGGCTTATAAACCAATTAGTATTTGTTTGTCCAAAAATGGTGGAGACCCTGCAATGGCAAACGCAACTTCAAAGCCAGCTACTGCAATTGAACACATATGGGTGTGGTGTGTTTGAGATTTTTTTGGTCCCATGCAAAGTCCAGAGGATGATCATCCCGTCCATTGAAAATAGCTAATTTGGAGTCCAGATTTTCAGACAAACCTATATAACCCATACACTAGCATTGGGTTTCAAGAGCAGATCAAGAGAAAATGAGACCTAGTGGAGCCAGCTTTGGCTTGCGGAGGCCTGATCTTTCATGGTGTGGTGTCAGCTAGTGTTTATCATTGGAGATACCCCAGTACATTGTAGATTTAGTCAATAATCCCATCCCCTTGATACCAAAAACACCCCCATGGCCTATGGTTCCTAATATGCGAGTTCATCCCCAGAGCGCCGGGGCTGTGTTTCATTTGAATGGGGGAAGGGATTAGTCCCAGAATCATTGCAGCTTCAAGGTTGATCCGGCGGTCTGAAGCCGCTGGGTCGGCTTTTCTCTGCAGGGATCTGCATTGGATGTTTTGGTGACCTTGAAGTCAGTAAATGGAAGAATGTGGTAAACCATGGTAAAACCCAATGATAAGCAATTATTATGGGTATACGGTAAAATGACCCCAAATCGTTGGTTGATGGGATGAATTATTGGGTTTAGCACATCATGAGAATGCGGAAAACTGGAAAACGAAATCTGGTGAGTAAATGGGTTGAAACTAGTAATTAATATAATTAATTACATCCTGAGCTGACTATCCTGAGGTTGCAATCCAACATAATCCAACCATTTCCTGAAGTTCAGTGGATCAGTCCAGCTGCAGGTGAAACCACTTATCGCTTTAGACACAAAGGCGAGGATCGTTGCGGTCCTTTTTTTGTGGTCAGTCGCGGTGGTTCACCGCACGGAGAGATCAAGCAACAAAGATGGCGATACGCAGCCAACAATAGGAATATAATGGGATATGGCTAAAACAATATGATAAACTGATGCTGGTAAATAATTGGGGAATGAGTTGATATTGTTATTTGCCAACTTCGTCCCTAACACGAGGGATGTCAAGAGATCTAAGGCATCTAAAGGTTATCTCAGCTAAACCATGGACGAGAGTGCAAAGATAGGACTTGGAAGTTTCAGGGAGATACAAGGCTGAAACCCTAACCTCTAGCGGTAGCTGCAGCTGTGGCTATTTAATGCTATTACATATACTGTGTATATTACACATTGTATCATATATATGTATATTATATATTTATATAAACACATCATACTTTGTATATGTACATACATGCACACATACATACACAGACATACATACATACATGCATGCATACATACATACATCATACATGCATACATACAACATACATGCATGCATGCATGCATGCATTCATGCATGCATCAATACATCAATACATACATACATACATACATACATACATACATACATACATTAATACCTTACTTACTTACATACATACATGCATACCTACCTACCTACATACATACATACATACACTATCATATATGTACGTATATGATATACTTAAACACGTTGTACTATATTATATATATGATATATGTGCGCACATATACGATACACATTTACAAACCCAGGTGCTGCTGCTCGTTTGCAGGTTCACCCGCCATCTCACATTCAGTTGCGGACCGCAACGAGGTTCGCAGCGACCAGCAAGGATTCAGGTGTTGCCTTTTTTGTGGATCAGATGGGTGTACAGGATTATCCCCCTTAGAACTAAACTTTTGGGGGGTCAACAGACCATCTACATTTACACAGTTTGGCCTAACATAATAGGTCCTTCTTTTCCAAAGGTAAACTGTGAATTTGTGTTGAGTTTCAATCAGTTTCAGACTTTTTTCACAGATGTGTTAAATGTATGAAAGGGGTATGAGAGTACCTTTTTCGATTCGCTGGCATGCTTGGTTTTTCTACTCGCTGTGCCCAAACAGTACGCAACACATTGACATACCCCAAATTCAGGGGGAAAATGATGAGGTACTTCAGCACCACAAACTGCATATCCACTGTCGCTGGTTTTGGTGAAGACATAGGTTAATCTAATCTTGTCCCCGTTTAAAAAAAAAAAAACATACCCACCGATGGAGATCCTGATCTTGTATTGGATCATATTAGATGCATTTATCCCATAATTTATGATAGAAATATACAGATCATTAGATCATTTGTTTCATAATTATCCCAGAATAGTTTTAATAATTATCTATTTGGTGTCCCAGAATCCTTGAAAAACACCAGGGATGGGGTCCCTTGCTGCAGCGTGACTCCGCATGACAGGTGGTCGAGAAGAACAGCAAGGTCAAATGGGTCACAAAACTCCCATTTTTGGTGTTTTTTTGGGCGGAGAATGCCCCTAAATCATGGTTTCTTAAAGGTGACATGTCCATGAAAGAATGCGATTTAATGAGTACATATAACTACAATGTCAAGATTCATGGGTATGCCAACCATGAATTATGGTGAAATGTGGGGTCTCATGTACTTACTGGTTAGTATATACATGAGAATGGTGCACAAACTCGGTTCCTTTTTCTCAATGAAGTACAAGAAGATGATCGCAGAAGTACCACACATGGATGCGTTAGTCAATTTTAAGGGCTAAAACGATACCAGTACCCCAGCAGTTTAGCTTGGTGAAGGAGTTTGATGTGCTCAGAATTGGTGGGTTACCTTTGGTTATGGTTGGATTAAGAAGCCTTTGATTACCTCTGCATTGCCAATAAGGATCAACAAAGTTACCCTGTGGTCAAACATGGCTTGCTAAAGGATCCACCATGGATCCACCCAGCCACGTTTGAAACACCGGAGGGACCAGCAATGACCAAGCCAGGTGTATTTTCCGGGCGCCTTAAGGATCTTGAATGATCTCGAATGGTTTAGCCAACCAAAAAAAAAGATGGAGGTTCTGAATTATGACCAACAACATCATTAAATATCATTAAATAAGTTTTACGTAAATATCAAACATGAGGATATTGATGCAACAGGTAACATGGTGCTCCAGCGCCATCCCATTCCACTTTGCTTTTTCATGTCAGGGATCAAGATCTCGGATCTTTCAGATCTATGGATCTTTAAAATCACCAGGTGCAAACCGGCCCCCACCGATGGATGGATCCCATCGGAACCCCTCGTGACAAGGCCATCCAGCACTCCTGCGTGGTGGGAACCCCTCGTGACAAGACCAGGCGCGAGGATTTGCACAGGACAGCAATTGCTGCAGGTACACTCTGATTATGACTAACATAGCCATGGAAAGATCCATCATTTTTGGTAGGTAAACAATCTATAAATGGGCCATCTATACCATGGCTATGTTAAATAACCAGAGTGTAGATTCAGAAGATCCAATCAAAATGAATCAAAATGATAAAGCCTGAGGAATTCTGTGTCCATACTGTACCTCTTGGAAATCCTCTTTTTGGGGATGCAACAGCCAAGTGTTTGGGAAACTGAAGCAGTGCGACTTTTGCTTCTTTCGACCTGACTTTGACCTTTGCCTGGTGCTTTTGTCCGATCATGATTCCCCAGGAATGGTAAGTTTGAGATGGGGGGCTCTACCCTTGGGGTGCAGCAGTTTGGCCCTCCCAGAAGCATCAGCATTTCTGCAGGCGTGTCTCAGAGATTGCGAATACGAAGGCTGCATTCGCCTGAAGGGAAATCCTTAAAAAATATGGGGGATCTTTGTGGGAAAGTCAACCATAAATGAAGAATTTTCCATTGCCACGTTTCTCATTACCAGGGGGCAAACTCAACTGTATTGTTTTGGACTGTATCCTCACCAAACACCACAAATTAGGTGGTGATATGCCTGCCTTTGGATGAACTCCCCATAGATCGGTGGCTAAAACACATACTGTATAGGCTAGGAGGTTCTTTTCATACGGGACCCAAAAACCAGCGGTTTCTCTCTATGAAGAGGCACCATGTTTGGATGATTGTTGGGGTCCCCCATAAAATTACATAAAATAGAATGGGCTAACGCCCTGGTGCCGCCGACCCCTTTCTACTAGGAGGTTTGGTAACCGAAGGTTTGGTAGAGGTATTTGAAGCTAGATGAGAAGATGATGAGAAGATGATGAGAGGATGATGTTATGTGTAGATGTGAAGATGGCAAGATGTGAAGATGAAAAGATGATATGTGTAGATGTGAAGACGGGAAGATGTGAAGAGAAGATGATATACAGAC
>Ga0126342_10008076_pt1 | contig 18821 bp, 17 predicted proteins | sample Cyp1metagenome_FD_92528 | JGI IMG/M metagenome (GOLD analysis project Ga0126342, IMG submission 92528) | Coral microbial communities from Lord Howe Island, Old Settlement Bay, Australia - Cyphastrea 1 metagenome | ecosystem: Host-associated > Invertebrates > Cnidaria > Coral ...
TGAACCTCCAAATGTCAGGCTCTGAAGACTGCTGGGCAAAGCCACTCCGTCCAGGGGCTGGTCGAATGAATATCCAAATGTCAAGCTCTGAAGACTGCTGGGCAAAGCCACTTCGTCCAGGGGCTGGTCGAATGAATATCCAAATGCCAAGCTCTGAAGACTGCTGGGCAAAGCCACTCCGTCCAGGGGCTGGTCGAATGAAATTCCAAATGTCAGGCTCTGAAGACTGCTAGGAAGATGCTGCAAATACATTCCGGAGTTGTTAACTTCCATCCTCGTCACTCCTTCCAGTGCGAGCTCTCCCTCAGAAACTGGGAGTCCGCGGATATAGCGCCAGGTTGCACACAAATCAGTAGGAACAAATGTGCAGGAGAGCGTTGCATTCACACCTACAATACCTTGGTCTTGCAACGTCTGGCGGAGCAGCAGTGGTGCATCCTTGTGATGCAGTCTGACTTTACTTCCCTTCTTTGAAGGAAGTCGCTGCAAAACCATCTGCTGCAGTTCATGACCTAGAATGGATCCACTCACCATGAATTGGCATCCTTCACCATTGAGGCAAAGCACCTGAATGTGAGTTCTTTCACAGCCACTGGCGCCAGCCGCCACATAGCCAGCCGCACTGCTGGACATCGTCAGTTGACAGCGTCCAACGGTGTGAGAGCTGGGTGTATGAATGCTACCCCAGCCTAGAAGTCTTCTTGCTCGATAGACCCATCAATTGTACTAAACCTCGAACATTAAACAAAACAGAACAGTTGATTTACAATATTTTATATTCATCATGTTTGATTTTATCATTTATCAATATTTATCATGTGTTATCGTGATTTATTGGCCGTCATTGGCTGTGAAGTTACATCTTTTCATCTGCATCATGGTGGACTCTGAGGGACGCTGGGTTTCTGCAGTTAGAACATATTAAAACCATTTGTTGCATACGGTCATACAATTTCTTTACATTGAACATGGCTTCAGACATGCTTTAGATTTTGAATTTTGGTTTCAAATTCTCTCTGTCTAGACCTCTAGGCTATGATAGGCTACAGACATGCTGAATATCGACCATGGTCAAGTTAAAATCTTCCCTAAAACAAGTTTGGCCTCCATCTGCTGCTCCACCCCATCACTCTACCAATATCTAGCAATCAAAATCCTTGAAAAGAGAACCGCACCTTGAGTTGAGAAATTCCTGTTCGTCTGTTCGTTGGAAGAAGGGATACCTACGGAATGTTCAAAATGGAGGGTTGCCTATTGCCCCTTTCAATACCCTCTGGTAAACTAACATAACTATGGAAAATCACCATTTTCAATGCGAAATCAACTATTTCAGCGGCCATGTTCAATAGCTATGTTAAATTACCAGAGGGTAAGACAACCAAAGGATGGGACATCAGTACATCAGGACATCCAGCAGCCATGTACGATTACCAATCCCCAAAATATGCCCATAACATGTTCCATGGCATGTACAATGATATCCATATAGTTTTATACAAGATCCCGATTTCAGTTTGCTCTGGATCGTCGAAAAGTGCGGTTGTGCTTTGTTCTGTCTGGTTGGTTTGCTTACATTCATCCACAGATTTGTTTTCGAGCTATAATCATGTATAGCTATATTCTACACAGATTAATAGGTATACTCGAAAATATATCAATGTATGTCTAGATAAATTAATAGTTATATATATATACAGCTATATATATATAGCCATATATATACATAGCATATATATATATATTGTAACAATATATTGTAATCTATTCTAATGTATTTCATATTTTTCCCATATTCACCATATCATGTTGTTCTTTGCACCATCCATCCCTGGGATCCCTGGGATCCCTGGGATCCCTGGGATCCCTGGGGCCACCGACGTGTTGCACGAAGCGCCCGAAGCTGAAGGAACTCCCCGGCGCGCTCGTTGCGGCGCTCGTTGTCCCGTTGGCGCTGCGGCAGGCCGCGGCGTTGAACTCCGGGATCTTCCTCTGCGAAAGTGGGGGCGGACAATGGATCTTGATGGGTTTTTTTAAAAATTTAGGGGTTAAACTATGGATATTTATGGATATTTATGGATATCTATGGATATCTATGGATATTTATGGATATTTATGGATCATAGACCATTTACTAAGTAACAAAGATTCCCTTCATCGATTCCGCAATGGTGGATTTAAACCATTGGGACAGAAAAATTGATTCGCCATAGTGGACTTTCCAGGAAGATTACCCTCTGGTAAACGTTTATATAACGAACTGGAAAGATCCACCATTTTCTAGCTGGGTAAATCCACTATTTCGACTGGGCCATTTTCAATAGCTATGTTAGTTTATCAGAGGGTAATGGGCCTCTATAAAGGGAAAATGGATGATCATGTTGATTTAATTGATGTAATGGTGATTTAAAAGTGATTGAATGGGTCTTAACAATGGGGAAATGCTTGATAATTTTGGTGATTTGATGGTCATAATTGAGAATTATGGGGATTTACTGGGTTTTCATGGGATCTAATGGGAAAGTATTGATATTAATCGTCTATTCTCTCAGAAATCTATGGAGAATCTACGGAAAATCATGGGATACTGGTGATTTCATGGTGATTTCATGGGAACATTGGCCGTCTTTGTGCCATGTTTTTTTTTTTGATCCCCTGCTTATTGGAGTATGACTAGATCCTATCTGAGAGGTGACTCAGTGGGGTGATTTTGATTGAATCGTGTCTCCTCTGTGAATTTGGTTGGCGTTGATATGCTGTCAATGTTTGATGGGGTTTTTGGTTTACGGGTGTATGACATCGTTCAATTAAAGCACTTTAAATACTTTAAATAAATGTTGTGACTAAAAGTTGATTTCAAAGCGGGCTGAAGGTCTCCAAAAACGCTAGTATCACGGCTGACATTTTACAAGATCCAGTGATCCAGGACATTTTTACACGTCAGAAGGTTCTTCAGGGTCCATCTCAAAGACCATCACTTTGAAACTGCTGGGCATGGTTACTGTTTAAAAAAAAAAAACACATACCCTCTGGTAATTTAACATAGCTATTGAAACTTGTGTTTTATAGTGGATTTTCCCAGCTAGAAAATGGTGGATCTTTCCATAGCTATGTAAACGTTTACCAGAGGGTAGTGCTGAGATTTCAAAGGAACAAATTGCAGGAGACACCTTCCGCCGAAGTGAGCCGAGGGGCTTCCAGGTTCTGGGTTCCAAGATGTAAAACAACGGAGAGACCTGGTGGGCCAAGCTTTTTTCGCAATGCCCAAAGGCCCAAAAATCCACAGAACTGATGGCTTTTTGATGGAGTACTGTAGTAGTATGCTATAGTGTGCTGTAGTATGCTGTAGTATGCTATAGTTGTTGGAAGAATTAATCCTGAGTATCTCTAAAAACATATATCATATCACAGCAATAACGAGTTAAATAAACCAGGTTGTAGTGGTTAAAGAATTATCATCATCGAATATGGGAACATCCACCGTTCCCATGCTCAGGAGGCTCCATTGGATAGTCTCCTCCACCCCCACCACACTTCGAGGATCATCTGTAAAAATGGATAACCTCAACTGGGTACCTCACATTAAGCTACCCGTGACTGGTCGCATGCTCTGAATCTTCTTGCCATCTGACGTTTGATTATATATCTTGTTTCACCTGTTTCGTGCATGACGTCAACTGTATTGGCATGCGATAGGCAAGACACAAATGCACCAACCAATATCAAACGACTTCATTATTCAATACAAATATACACTTGGCAAAACAGTGCATAAAGCAATGGCACTCTGACCTAGTGATAACAAAGGTATAGCCCCATGTGGGTCATTGGTCCTTGGTTGATCACGTGATTTCCCCATGTTCAGAGAGAGTCAAAATTATATGTTGGTTACGTACATCCCACTAATGATCATAAAATATGTTTTGATGGTTTCAACCCCTCTGAAAAATATGAAAGTCAGTTAGAAGTATTATTCCCAATATATGGAAAAAATATAAAAATGTTCCAAACCACCAACCAGATAAAATCTGTGTTGATTTCTGCTCATCCTACGTTTATTGCTTAAATCTCCCTACCTGTGTTGGCATGATCATCCCCCATTAAAATTGCCTTTTCACTTGGGTCTGAATTCCCCCTTGTCAGACATCCCCCATGCCATAGCCGGTCCGCTTCGCCGTTGCCGGGGCACAAAGGGAAAGTCACATCCCCGCTGTCCCGGGATCGGCTTCTCCACGAAAGAGACCACCTACTGTGAAGGTTTCATAAGGGTCAAAGCTTAACAACCTGAAGCCTGGAAGCTACAGAATACATAGAAGGGTCACAATCAACTAATGGTTAATGGTGGTTAATGGATGGTTAATGGATATATATATATATATACCTGGTTGGTGGTTGACCTACCCCTCTGAAAAATATGAGTCAGTTGGGATGATGACATTCCCAACTGAATGGAAAAATAAAATTCATGTTCCAAACCAAAAACCAGATATAAAAAGAAGGGTCACAATCAACTTCAGAACTTAGAAAGCGGAGATTGATAAAATGTACAGAAAATGTGGTGAAGATTGCATCATCAACCAATTTTGGCAACTTAGATCAAAGTCGGAGATTCAAACAGCTGGAATATGATGGCAATGAAACATTGGGGTTTGTCTGAAAAGGGGGGATACACCAAAACTGCAATTTTAAATGTTGGGTGTAGAGGATTCTTATTTAGGCAAACCCATCTGTTGTAAGTAGAATAAACCGGTTATTGGGCCCACTGGTGAAGAACCGCTGGCAACGGTTCTGGGCCTAAAATTGCAACCAAAAGCCGCAGAATCCACTTAAATGGAATGATTGGAATGATGGACTGGTCGAAAATCTTAGCAATCTCATCTTGAGGGTACACAACTTGGATTTGTTTTTTCGGGGCTCAAGAAAAAAAATAAGAAGATTCCCTTCATCGATTCCGCAACGGTGGATTTTAACCATTGGGACAAAAAGTAATCGATTCCCCAGCCATAGCGGATTTACCCTGGGAAGATTACCCGGCCTGGTAATGACTAACAGTTTGCGACATAGAAAATGGCCCAGTCGAAATAGTGGATTTACCCAGCTATAAATTGGTGGATCTTTCCATAGTTATGTTATTAACCACATATAATATATATATATATATATATATTATGCACGTATCGATGATATTAACAATATATTAACCATAGCTATCCCAACACAGGAAGATCAAGAAAAATCACCACGTCGCCGCTTGGCCTTGCTGCTTTCATCGACTTCGCACATGCCGCGCTCAGAGGGATTGTCCACTTCCCGACACCTCAGCCGTGGGTTGTGCAATGCGCTGGAGATCCTGGGGAAAACGTTGAAAGATGTGGAAAAACCATCCACAAATGGTGGGGAAAACCACATCGAAGTGTTGGTTTGCAGAGGCTAATCACCAAATATGGTGACCATGGTGGAAAACAATAAACATCTGGAAATGTCATCTATGTTAGACTACATCTATGTGATAATCACTAAAAATGATGGTTTACCCACCCAACAAGAGGCGGCTTGTTAAGCATCAACAGTGCTGGTTTTTTCGAAATGTTTCTAGCACACAAAATCTTGACCAACAACATCCAGCAACTACCGAGAACTGGAGATTAAAAAACAAAATATGGCATTTAACCCACGGATTGATATGATCCATGATGAGCGGACATTCTCTAAAAATCAAGACTCCTTGACGATCTCGATTTTTTATACCCGAGGTACGCAGGAAGGCCAGTGAGAGTTCCACCCCTATCACATCCCATCACCACTCCATTGGGCCAACACGGGGCATCCAAAGCATTGTGGATGATATTTTGAGATGTGGATTTGATTCAAAACAGGACATCCCAAAGTCCGTGGCGGTTATCATCATTTTGTGTATATTATTATATATATAGTATAATACGGATGTAGACATTAATATATTTATATGCGAGAATTTCGTTGTCGGGGGGTAGATTCCCCATTTTCAGACCATGAGACCATCAGAACCAGCGGGGTAGGGACTGGACGAACCCCAACTTATGGAAGTTTGTTAAGTCATGGGGGATCCCCTAAGTGACCATAGGTTTCAATACTAAAATATGGATTTGGGGATTGACACCTATGACTTGGTAAGTTAGGGGGATTCATGGCTTTCCTAATGACTTGGATGATTTGGGGGTGCCATGACTTTGGAACCTTCTCCTGCCAGGATTTCATCACAAGCCCAACCCGCGTGACCGCGACCGTCAGGGATTCGAGGGATCTCTGCAGCTTAGAAACCCGTAGTAGAGCATCAATGATCCACTCTTGTAGAAGTGAAAGTCCAAGATCCTCTTTGGATTTAGCACGCTGTCAAGGCAGCCGCCGGTGGCAACTGAGGTTCTTTAAAGGTCATTGAAGCCACTTTATGGAGTACTTCCGTTGTTCGCAAATGGATGTGGATCAAAATTCAAGACTTTCCAAAACGGCTTATTTTGGGGATCTTCTAGTGAACTCATTTTGGGTCGCCCCAAGTTGTATCATCCCCATACTTTGGAAAAAAACAAAAAACCTACCCAAAAACTGCGTCGATGGCAATCCGATTCATCTGGGGTTCACCCCAGGCAATAAACCTATATAAACCTACCATGACTTCCTGGAAAAAGGTGGAAATCCCACACCAAAATTGTCATTTTTCTTGGGCATGGAAAACCCAACCCAACCCATTTTTGGAGGCTCCTCTGCAGATCAAAGTCCTTGAAAAACAAGGTGTCACCGGCAAAGACCACCACGTCTCTACCTGAGCGAAAAAAATAAACTGGTGCCTTCAAGCAAAGCCGATGTTGTCCTCAAAGGTCTTGCCCCGCAAATGTGGAAAGTCAATGGTGAAAAGCTGAGTTTCTCGGGAAATTCGTGGAAAACCTTGAAATCCACTGGTTATCACTGCTTGTGAAAACCTCATTTTCCCTTAAAAAATCAGCACTATATTAAATCTATTGAAGTGTTTACATTCTTGCATTTTTCTGATCCGCCCATTACCAGGGTTGCCTATGATGGCGGATTCATCGGATATGAGGTACAGTTACCTCTGATGCTTGGGCATTAAGCAAGCCGCAATGTCATGCCATGAAGTACTGGGTTTTCCAGTTCATGGATGACGAAAAAACCACAATATATTGCACAGTAGAAGCCCCTACAATCATCGACCAGGGTTTTGAACACTGATCAAATAAAGAATTGACCAACCAGGATGGCATAGGTACCAGTCAAAAAGATAACCCCCACAACTAGATCCTTCTCCTTGCAGCTTGCTGTGCTCATCCCATCCATAGGTCACAAGGATGCTATATTTGCCTGCAAGTAGCAGAAATCATGTTCCTGAACTCTCCTTTATATGAGAAAAATGTCCTTCAAAAACAATTCATGGATTCGAACATCCCTCAGGTTGATAATAGGATTCCCTCCGATTTTTATAGTCCCCAGTAAATTGGTTGTAAAAATCCCTTAGGGTTTGCAACACTGCTCCATTGCCCAAAGTCTCCAACTCCAATTCGCAGCCCTGAGATCAGTGCTCTCGATAGGACCCAGGACCCTTAGCCGGAAGATGGGAACTTGGGAAATCTTACGAAATAAACCAACAGAAATAAAAATACGTGGTTCCACTATCATATATTCTATGTGTATATATATATACTTTACATATGTATATATATATAATTACATACACATATATTTATAGTTATATATACACTATGTCACTATGTGTGACACTGAAGCACCTCTTGAGTCTTGACATCACACCCTGCTCAGGTGGCCGACATTACTCAGGCGCGATCGTCTGAACAAACCAATAAAAATGGGAGGCGAGCATGTCACTGACAGATCGAGTATGCAAAATAAGCAAACGAACGTGGTACCCAAAATAAATATAGAAAATAAATGTAGAACCCAAAATAATGTGAACTTAGATACAATCACCCAAAAAAAATGTAGAACTTCGGGTGTCGCCAAGCGAACCTCCATGAAAAAAGTGCACAGTTTTCTATGGAAACCTTGCAAGGTTTCAACATCACTAAAAGGAAATAAGGAAATATAAAAAGCCAGTAGAACGCACGTTGGGGTGCAATTCCGCTTAGAAGTGGATATATAATCTTTTGGACCCCACTTGTATAGGGAGTATCCCCAGTTCATAAGGGTCAGCTGGATGCCACAACAACTGGGATGCACATCAAGGTAGTGATGACGCTGGGAAGGATACAGCTGGATTTTTTTGCACGGAAAATGTTGGAGTTCACCATCAATTGTTCACCCACAGCGGCCTCAGTTTATATAGCCAATCGAACGTCAGCATCTACCAATAAAAAAAGCCATCATCTATTCATAATCATCCCAGCATTATGAATGGATTCATAGATGACAATTAGTACTGGATTAATGGATTAATGGATTACTAATCATTGATTAATAACTATCCCAATCATTAGCAATCCATTAATCCATCAAAAGCCACTATTAATCCATCATCAAATCATTAATTATCCAGATCATTGATGAAAATGATGGGTTAACATTTAAATACATTAAACCACTAAGTAATACCCAAGATTAAGCTATGATTGGGATCACCAATCATTATCCCCATCATCCCAGACGCTGGAAATTCTTGGGAAATCATCGTTGGCTGAGCATCTGCTGCGCTCGTCTTAAGCCCAGCTCGACGTCCCGGAGGACACCTGAAAGACCGAACTGCTGGGGGTCTTTCACCAACGGAATGGTGATTTACCCCAAAAAAATTCATGGAATGACCATTGAAATATCCAAAAAAAATGGTGATAAAGTGATTTACCGATGGTGATTTACCCAATGAATGGAAAAAGGTGGTTATAAGTCCAAGAAAAACGGCTGAAGCAACACATCCAACACCCATCGGGATTTCATCTGCAAAGTCTACCAGTTGACCAGCGGGGATTGCCGACAAAGATGGAAATAACAGGGACACTTGCGACCGAATTATGTCATACATCACCGACCTGAAATGATGAGTCATGTTTGGATGATTCCACCCAGTGACCCAGAATCATTGTTGTTCTTTCTATTTGCTTGAAAAAAAAACTGAGCTCTGCGGATCATATTGCCATGGAAAGTTCCCTCTCAGTTCCAACGTTCCAAGGCCTTCTTTTTCTTACTGGTGCTAAACGTAGGGAATGGATGGGTTGCTGGGGGTTGCTGGGGGTTGCTGGGGGTTGCTGGGGGTTGCTGGGATGATTATCACTAGTGATTATGGATCATTCCCTCAAATTCCCTGCGTTTAGCACCAGTAAGTTTTTGGAAGGTCATGCGGGATCTGCCCAAATGTCAGGTCCGACCCAGCCGTTTGGCGCCAAAAACAGGATCAAAGATGACCGGCATACCCAATACCATCATCAAAAAAACATACATCAATGTACATGTTCAAACTTTAGCCATTTATATATATATATATTTATTTATTTATAGACATATAATATATATGTTATACAGTACATATATAGATGATTGCATAATCTCATAATCCAATAACGAGGTAGTATATTGAATATAATCATCCGAAAACCATGTGGGAATCATGTGGCCAAAGTGTAGATACCCCATGTATCAATCCTTTTAGAAAGATGAGTCATTCGTAATAATCCCAGCTCTTTATATATAATGGGTATACCCTCCGGTAGTCAAACATGTAGTGCTGGAAAATTCTAATTGAGTTCGATGATTTTCCCTTCCGTAAACCACCATTGATCAAGGATTTTCCAGCTAGTCACGTGACCAAAGGGTACCCTTTGGTAAACTAACGTAACTATGGAAAATCACCACTTTTAATGGGTAAATCCACTATAAATGGTCATTTTCAATAGCTATGTTAGTTTACCAGAGGGTATTCCCCCCGTTTTAGGACATTGACTGCTTCCAGTCACCTCGTCCCTTCTCCATGGCAGTGGCGCCACTATTCACCACCTGGGCAATGGCACGATCTTCATGGCTTTTTATCGATGGTTTCCGGTGAAGATTTTCCCCAAACCAATCCATTGAACTCATGGAAAAAAATCTGTGTACCCTCTGGTAATTTGTTACATAGCTATTGAAAGATCCACCATTTTTAATGGGAAAATCCACTATTAATAGTCATTTTCAATAGCTATGTTAAATTACCAGAGGGTACCATCCAACAACCCAACATTGCAATGGGAAATACCCCGCACACGCAGCCTTTTGCATGGGAAAATCATCTCAAAATCGGAGAATTCCAGGCCATGTTTGACCAGGCCGTAAAGAAATGTGTGTTTCATCCAATTCTGAGAGTAGTGCCACTGGAACTCGTTTCAAGTTTACAACGTTTACAACATCCTGGGTTTCCCTCACCTAAAATCAGATGCGAAAATTTAGGAAGTCCACAACTCTAAAGCCCGCTGGCTTTGCCATCACCCCTAGGGTGAACTCCCCCATAAGGTCACGTGTTCAGTAACTTCACGAGGTTTCCGTCAAAATATCCCTCCATGAAATAGAATGCCAGATTAGATAGATGTGAGATAGGAATGCCAGTCATGCCATGACATGCCAGAGAGAATGTCAGATAAGATAAGTGTCAGATTGAATGTCAGTTTTTCATGTCGGATAGAATGCCCGAATATATGTCAGATAGAATGTCAGGCAAATTGTATTAAATCGTCGGATAGAATGTCAGAGAAAATGTCAGATTGTATGTCAGAATGTATGTCAGACAAGATGTCAGAAAGCATGTAATAATATCCGTCAAAATATATGCTATGGTGGGGATCACACAGATTAAAGTAATTATTGTTTCTTGTTTTTGTCACACCTATGGTCGGTGTTCTTTTCAATCCTATCTAGTTGGACTGGTTATATCATGTTATATCAGTTAAATCCCCATAAGAATTCATCATAACATATCCCGTTACCATCTGGTTATTTAACATAGCCATGGAAAATGGCCCATTTATAGATGGTTTAAAAATGGTGATTTTCCATGGCTATGTTAAATAACCAGAGGGTAAATCAAAATATCTCCCCATCAAAATCCCCTTTTCGTATCCCCAGATTCCCAGCGAGAGACTCGACTGACGGCGATGCCTTTCGCCGTCGCCCAGCGTTCAAAGTGTTTGTATTTCCTGAGGCGCCACGGGTCCACGGCCCCACGTAGCGCCAGCTTGGGGAGTCGAATTATGCCACGCGTTCAGAAGGTGTGGTGAGACAAAATGGTGAATGGGCTGACTTTGGGAGGAAAAAAAAATAGGGAGATCGTCTTTCCAGTCAAACACAAACTTATGGGGTGTACTTCATGTGTATACAATGGGATAGAGGTATTACTCATGGGAATAATAATGGGAATAAGCAGCTCAAGAATGGTCCAACTCAAGAATTGTCCATATGAATGTTAAATTACTAGGGGGTGGCCAAAAATGCATGATCAGTTCAAGGCTAGCTCATGACTGCTTGGCAGTTGTGGGTTGGACCATGTTGCGCCAAATGGGACACAACTCTCCAGAGTCAGTATCTGCTTAAACCACCGTAAACCATACACTGACTCACAACTCTCCAAATATTTCATAACTCTTCACAAACTTATTCGGTTAAACCATTTGGTTAAACCACAGCTCTTCTAAATTAGTGAAGATCTTGAAAACCATTAATTAAGCATTAACCATCATTAACCATGATTAACCATTATCAATGGTTAATAAATGGTCCAAACGATCAACGATCCATCGAAAAAAAAAAACATGGAGTTTCGCTACAATCCGAAGGTCAGGTCGTTTCTGGGATTCAGTCACAACCCCATTCGTTTCCAAATCACTTTTGGCCATGAAAAATCCCCATATCCCAAGTATATCTATATCATATCTATATCATATATTATAATATTGCAAAAAAAAAACTGGATTATGTTCCCATGAATTATTGAAAAACTCTTGCTACAATGGGCTTGTATATGGAGGTTTCCCAAGTCATGGGGGTACCCCGAAATCATCACATCATCCATGTTTTCGTTGGGATTTTCCGATGTTCCATGGTTTTTTTCCAAGAAAACAGCTATTTTGGGGTACCCCAAAAAACGATGGAAACTGGCCATGGCTTCATCACCGCTGTCCAAGGTACAAGGCATTGCTCACCAGGAAGATCTCAGAGATCAAACGATTCCTCGGCAACTGCAGTTGGCTTCGGCGTCGCTGAAGTTTCTGTTCAAAGACACAAAGTTTAAGGCTTCGATCTTGGGAGAATATCTATTATATGTGTGTATATATATACACACGTGTATAATAGAAATTGTATACTATATAACTTATATAACTAAGTAATACTGAGTATATGTATGTACGTATAGATATGCTCATGGTTTCAACACCTGGGTATGTATAATGGATACATGATTTGCTCATGTGATAAAAGTCCTGGTGTGTTGACACACAGTAGTCGTCGCACACATAGGTCAGAGGTGTCTGTGGATCAAAAATGATAGGACCCAGAGACCCAGAGTTTGTTGATCTTTGCTGGCGCGTATCCAGGTCATGTCACAACACAAAGATGTTTTTCTCAGATTCCAGCTATATCTCTTGGCGATTCTCATCATCACAACTAATTGCGTCAAGGGGCTTCGGAAAACTGTGACCAAGATTGACCAAGGGGATTGACAACCACAGTAGCCTCCTGTTCTCATCTTTTCCCCATTTCTCTCATGGTCACCTCAGATGTCATATATTGTCATACATATCATACATCCTCTGTGGCTTAAATCTCGATCTCGGTGTCATCTCCGTTTCCTCGTCCACCATGCAAATCTATAAAATCATATATGAACTACGATGAACTACATGAATTCCCGGTCTTCAACGACTAATTGAGACTACCCTCTGGTAATTTAACATGGCTATGGAAAATCACCATTTTTAATGGGAAAACCATGGAAAACCCACTATAAATGGCCATTTTCAATAGCTATTTTGACATAACCAGAGGGTAAGTCATCAAAATCCCCCAAATTTTCTTGGCCAAATTTTCCCAGGTTTCTAGTGTCCACAGTGTCCACGTTCACCAAGCAGCTGAAAGAGATATTCCTGGCGACGCGCCGGATCCATATGGCTTGGTGCCGTCACGAGGAATCCATAGCAACCCCAGGAAAGATCGAAAAATATATTCGGAAAGCTGGAAGAAAATCCTGGAACAAAATGGGGAAACATATTTTCTCGAACTAGCAGACTAGCATTCTGCTTCAACATGTTTTTGGATTTCTTTGGAGGTGCTTTCTGTAGAATTGGTGAAATCCCTAGAGCTGGGCATTGGCCGATCTGATCAGGTTATCATTTTATCTCGGTCAAACAGCAACTGGTTGGTTTCAAACAGCTAATATATGGTTAATATTAATGGATTATAATGGTTATTATATGGTTAATGAATGTTAATGAATGTTAATGATGGTTGATAATCATCTGGTTGGTGGTATACCTACCACTCTGAAAAATATGACTTCGTCAGTTGGGATGATGAAATTCCCAATATATGGAAAAATAAAATTCATGTTCCAAACCACCAACCAAGCAAGTATCTCTATCTGTTTGACGTTTGGCAAATCTGACCAATGGATTTTCCCTTTCATGTTTGATACCCAGCAAAAGACATGAATCTGGGAATCTGGGTCGGGTATTGTAGTGCATCCCCGGTTCAAAATTGTTAATTGCAAATATTGTTACACATCATACGGTCGGTTATGATAATCCCCGGTTGACTTTAGTCCAAGATAATCCAAGATATCGGCTTTGGGAAAATTAGGCACCCCCCAAACATCAATGGCCTTAATTTAAGGGAATATCCCCACAAAATATGGCCAACAATATGGTACTAACGTACCTCCATTTTAGGATCCTGGAATTCCCATTGACTTGATGGTGTATCATCATTTTCCCATGGCCACCCGTTCACCGCTGCCAAGCTACCCACCAATGGTCCAACATGGGTTTCCCTGCCACGGGTAGTAGCGCCTGGTGCGAATTTGCCACACTGCATGAGGATTGGGACAATAGTATAGAATACTATTCCCGGAGAAACCAACTATCATTGGTGAACTGTGGATGTCTAGGTGTGTCTGAAAATAGGGTATACCCCAAAATAGTCCTTTTGAATGGGAAAATGATCACAAACCATTACATTTTGAGGCACCTTATTTTTAGGCAAAGCCAATCAAAGCCATATGTAATGGGTACCATTATTATTCTGGGTATAATGGCTATGTGTAATGCATATATAATGGGTCTATAATGATATATTTATATATAATGGGGATCGGCTCCTTTTTTTGCATTTCTCCACAACCAAAATGATCAGATTGAACATGATTGAAATTCATCCTCGTTTATCAGCCATCCTAATGTCGTACACCTGATCAAACCCCAGGAGGGTGTGGTGCAACCTATCTATCATCCCACCATAAAACTGGAGATTGGTTCATTATTGTCTGTAAAGAATTGGTGACTTCTCCAGAATTGGTTCATTATTATCTTGACAGAATTACGAAGCACCAATTCTGGAGAAGTCACTCACCAGTCTTAAGTTCTCCATTTATCAAATATGCCCAAAATTTGGTATCTGAAAATACCAATTAGATTGATTAGTTGGGGAAATGACAAATACCACTTAGTTCTCCATTAACTAGGATTTTTAGGAATAATGGAAAATCAAAAATTACTTCCATTTAATAGCAATTATCCAGTAATTTGATAATCCTTAATGTACCATTAGTGAGTTACCCTTGTACCTTAGTTATTTGATGTACCATCTAACCAATATTTCTACCTTAGTTAATATACCATTAGTTAGTTCTTCCAATGAGTTACCATCTGGTTATTTAACATAGCCATGGAAAGATCCACCATTTTTAAATTCGGTAAACCATCTTATTTCGATAAAGGGGCCATCGAAAAACCATGGCGAACTGTTAATCATAACCATCATAACCAGAGGGTTTGGTAAACTGGAGATCTAAGATACCCTCTGGTAATTTGTTACATAGCGAACTGGAAAGATCCACCATGCTATTCATGGGAAAATCCACTATCGAATCCCATCCCGCCTTGGGTAAACCCGCTAAGTCGTCTCCATTGGCTTCATCCAACTCCTAAAGTGCTGGAAAAAAATCCCAATCCTGGAAAGGTGGATATAATCTGGGAATATCATGAGAATATTGGTGGATATGTATGTACATATTACATATGTATATATGTATATATATATACATATCTAATAAGTTTATTTTTTTTCCGGTGAAAAAATGATCTGGAGAATCATGGCGACATATGGCTGTCTGAGAACTGGGGAAACCAAGTAAATCCTTGGTGAACTGTTGATATATTTCGGTGTGTCAATGGGGCAACCCAACATGGGATGATCAATTCACACTATTTACCCTCTGGTTATGACTAACATAGCCATGGTATAGATGGCCCTAATCGAAATAAGATGGTTTACCGAACTTAAAAATGGTGGATCTTTCCATGGCAAACTGTTAAATAACCAGATGGTATAGTCGTCTTTTTCTGAAAATAGGGGCACCCCCCAAATTTCATGCTTCATCAGAAAAATTGCCATGTTGGAAACATCATGATGGAAAAAAAAAAATGTTCAGAAAAATTGAGCCATTTTCTCCATGATGTCATCATTTCACACAAATTGACGACAAAAACTGCTTGAAAAATGATGGAGTCCGTCAATGGGAAGGATGACATCCCCATATATGATGGAAAATAAAAGCCATGTTTGAAACCACCAACCAGAAAATCATGGATCAAATGGCCCCAAAAAATGGGGGTACGGCAGCTGTCGCCGTCCTTCTCCACCTTCGAGAAGCCGGCGGCCAGGACGATGCAGATGGCACCCTCGTACATCCTGTAACGCCCAGGGGGATTGAAGCGGACCTGCCCTGGCCATCCTGGGAGGATGCAACTGACATTGGCACCTCTATAGTTGGCCGCTACGAAAAAAATCATTGAACTCAAAGTTAGAGAGTGAAAATAGGCAACCTCAAATTTCCCAAATTATCCAAGTAGAGAATGGTACCTGGCCGGTACCTGACCGTGGGATTGGAGCATGACATAGCGTGAGCAGTTTCAAATGTTCTTGAAACACGTGAAAAAACATCCTCCGTCTCCTGTCATTCTGCAGAGTTCCCATTTCTTACCCTCTGGTAAACTAACATAACTATAGAAAATCACCATGTTCAATGGGAAAATCACTATAAATGGTCATTTTCAATAGCTATGTTAAATTACCAGAGGGTAGATTGCTGACATCCCCCAGTTGCTGGGCTCCTCCCGTCATTCCACTCATCAGACCTTGAATTTTTGATCACCTTTCCGGGTGATCACAGGGACACCTTTCCCCGAGTTCCGCCCTTGGGCTGATTCAATCATCTCACATCCACGTTTCCACGTTGATATTCGAAATCACACTCAAAAACTAAAAAAAAAACATAAAAAATCACATCCATCATTGAAGTCATCACATATCCCATGGATATCCCATGGCTTTCCCATGGCTTTCCCATAGCTTTCCCATGGCTTTCTCCATCTCCACCGCTCCGCTCCGGGCGCGTCCTGTTCACCGCCGCTCCGTCGCCCATCTCCTTGGTGCCCAGCCGCAGCATCGAGGACGTCGTGGAGCTGGGCGTGGCCGCCGTGGCCGTCGTCGCCGTCGTGGCCGTCGTGGCCCTCAGATTCTGGTTGGAGACGAAAGATTTCATCGGAGATTCACAGGAATAGTGATTTATGAATGGACAGTCAGTGGGATTTTTCAGTGGGTTGTTGGTTGTTGGGGCTTTGCCACCCCCTGAAAAATACGCTCGTTGTTGGTTTAAAACCATCCCATTTCTATAGTTGAAAATTGAAAAACATGAAACCACCAACCAAAGTTTGATAGTTAGGCATAGAATAAAAGTTGTGCAAACTCGATGAAGGTATGGGTTTTATGTTCAATAACTTTGCCAAGAGTTCTATTCACTTCTTGGTTAAGGAGAAGAAAACTACGGAAGAAACCAGATATAAATTGTTTAAGGACAAAACTTAAGTTGTAAGAAACTGAATATACCCTAGCTAAGGCAAGGATAGGCAAGCATAGGTAAGGATGAATGGATACACTCGATTTAGCAATGGGATACTATCTGAACTGGCCCATGCCTAGCCATCTGAAATCCCTTCCCGGCCTAATTACGCAAAATGATAAGAAACACCTAATGCATGCAATAAATACATAAATAATATTAAATAATGCACTGATACATTTCCATGACGAAGGACCAAAAATATCCGATGGATCGGGTATCACTTTCCCAAATGAGGAATTCGTCCTATCAAAGAGGAGCCCAGAGAACAGCAGGTAGGCGCCGCTGTGCTTTGGATGTTAAAATTTGACCGCGATTACCATCATATACCATAACCATATCAAGGATATCCATAGCTGCTGTAGCTGACTTGAGAGTGCTTTGCTAAGTCATTGGATTCCTGGTGGATCCTGCTTTACTAAGCCTCATATTCAACCATTCGAAAAACGAAAATGCACCAGTTCAGCGGTTCGTGTCTTGAACGGCCACTGTTGAGCTGGGAATCCACGGTCAAATGTGGTCAGTGAGTTCAACAAAAACGGACAGTGCTGGGTAAAATGCAAAAGGAACTCCTTCAAAGTCTCCTTCAATGGCTCAGTTACAAGCTGTTTGGGAGGCCCCAAAAGTCAATTTTTCTCAGTTTTCAGTTCAATTTCATCCTGGATACATATAGCAACTTACAATCTCTGGGAAACGTCTAGGAGGGGACAATCCCAACATTTCAAAGCGATAAGAATGAAAACAATACATTTAAAAAAAAAAAATCATAACAATTGATACATATAGATTATAATGTCATATAGATATATATAATATATATATACTATGTAACAATACTATGTTTGACATCCCAACATGCTGGATACTATGATATGCATTGATGAATATGCTATGCATTTCAGCAACCGATCGACTCGATCGACTCGATCAGAGCGCTTCCCCGGTTGCCAAGTGACATTTGGAGCGCCAAGGCCGAGGCCACAAATTTCTTTGTTTGTCAAGTTTGTGAGGTTTTTTTTTGCATGAAATTTCTGGTGGATGGTCCATGTTATAGGTGTTATAGTCAATTCAAGTTGGTTATTGATGTAATTTAGTGTTCTTTGCGAGGTTCGTGATTTCGTAATGATTGCCCACACTGTGGTCATTGCAAGTTGCAAAAATTGACTTATGGCGTCTTTTCTAAAAACTATTGCCTCAAGATGAAATCAGTATCGATGGCTTGAACGTCTATTCAGAAAGAGGTGTTTTCGTGTTGATCTATGACTGTTGCTGGTACCCTCTGGTTATGTCAAAATAGCTATTGAAGCCATGACCCAGTCGAAATAGTGGATTTTCCCATTAAACATGGTGGATCTTTCCATAGCTATGTTAGTTTACCAGAGGGTAGACGACAGGATGATCCATGACATCCCCCATATCCATGGTCCGGTCATGACGGGCCTCCTTTGAGCCCCGAAGCTGCCGAAGCTGCGAGAGAAGTCGTTTTGAAGTTTGACTCATCCCCTTACTATGCACAGAATCTTGATCATATGTATATATATATATATATCCATATATATATAATATATATATATAATCCCCTCTCCAATTGCTGGGGTGAGGCTGGAGGAGAGGATTTTCTGTATAAAATGGATTTGGCACTTTTTGACCATCTATAAAAATCAAGCCCTGCAACAAGCAACCACCA
>Ga0126342_10008077_pt1 | contig 18819 bp, 12 predicted proteins | sample Cyp1metagenome_FD_92528 | JGI IMG/M metagenome (GOLD analysis project Ga0126342, IMG submission 92528) | Coral microbial communities from Lord Howe Island, Old Settlement Bay, Australia - Cyphastrea 1 metagenome | ecosystem: Host-associated > Invertebrates > Cnidaria > Coral ...
CAGTTTTAATTGTTTTTTTTTTTTTTTTTTTGTTTGTTTTTTTTTTTTTGTGGTTTTTTTTTTTTATCATTTTTTTTGGTGTGGTTTTTTTTTTTTTTTTTTTTCAAAGGGATGACAGAGGCTCCGAAAAACACTGCTCACTTGGGAACAGTTGTGGATAACCAAAAGGAATATATATATATAATATGTGAATAGTATGGTGATATAATGTGGTTCAATGGGTGGGATGTGCTGGGAGTTTTCACTAACCAACAAGTAGGATGATAGTTGGATGCGTCTGAAAACTTGAAGATTATATAATTAACTCTCCAAATGGTGATTTTAAGAGGGAAAATAATTAAGTTATGATGATTAATCATTAAATTTTGGGGTATATACCCGAATGTCAGACAAACCAAAATCAAATTGGGAAAACATGTGGGAAAAACAAACGGGAGTATTGATGATTATTATATATTCATATACGATATGTAAATATATATATATATACATAGCTAAAGCAATATTTTTTGATATGGGTTGTCCGTAGATCGGGCTACAACATTCGAAGATATGATATTTTCAAAATACATAATACACATATATTGTTCAATGATGTTCAATGAGGTAGCTTAGGTTTTCAAGCATCAGATCTGGGGGTAGCACATTTTCAGATAAATCCAGTTGATGGCTAGTGTTAAGTGTTAAGCGATTGGGGAAATGGTTGGGAAATGGCTGGGGAAACTGCATTTCCTTTGGTGAATATGGGCTAGGACTTCCCCCTGGGCATTTACTGTATTTACCCTCTGGTAAACATACAAAAAACTATGGAAAGATCCACCATTTTTCATGGGAAAATCCACTATTTCAATGGCCATTTTCAATAGCTTTTTGTATGTTTACCAGGCCGGGTAAATGGGACCCAATGGCTATTTCTGTCCACCTTGTGACAAAGATGCCACCAGCATGTTTGACACCATCCTGCAATTTCGATCAATACACCCTCTGGTAATTTAACATAGCTATGGTCATGTAAACTATCTAAACAAAAACTATCTAAACCAAGGTGAACCTAAGCAAACCATTATAACGTCCTGCAATTTGGTCTCATATGGCGGTTTCGTAAGTCATGGGGGTACCCCCAAATCATCCAAGTCATTAGACCATTTTAGTATTGAAAGCTATGATCACTTGGGGATCCGTATTTTTAACATAGCTATGGAACATTGATTAACATTACCCATTTACTTCGATGATTTACCTATATCAACCGTTATAAACCAACATAATTATCATGTTACCTATGAAAAACATGGTGATGTTCCATATATACCCATATAAAGCCATATCAACTGCAATAATCACATCATTAATGGCGCCCATATGGCTGGCTGGATCTGTTGGGGGACGAACATCCAAAAAAAAATCCAACAGCTATTTTGATGTGAACAGTTTTCGGGGTTTTCGGTGTTTTGACCCATCCCCATATATCATCAATGGTTATAGATTATAGTGGTTGGTGGTGACTGGAACATTAGAAAAGTGGGGTTACTAACCTACCAAAATGGTTGTTTTATGGGATTTAATGGCTGGTTGGTGGTTTGGAACATTTTTTTTCCATATGTCAATTATGGTATAGAAATCCATAGGTCAATCCCATTCTTGATGGTTTGAATCCCATAGAAATCCTATTGTAGTAAATCCAAAAACACCATAATGTGGTTTATCCCACCCATATATTCATGGTGATGACTGGGGGATGGGATTCACATGACATTATTGTTTTAACCACAATAACTATAACTGTATATAACCAGTATATAGTAACAGTGGTAACCATCATATCATAACCATTAATCAATATTGAATATATACTGGTTGGTGGTTTGGAAGATTTTTCATTTATATATATATATATTGGGAATTTCATCATCCCAACTGACTAATATTTTTCAGAGGGGTGGTGAAAAACCACCGACCAGATGGTTATAGACGATGATATCAACAATGATTACCGCATTGCTGTTCATGTTTATTAAGGGTTACCAATGCTTATCAACAGTGATATATCTTGCCTATATATATATATAGTATTATAGTCAACACTGTTTGGCAAGCCATCTATAGACATGAACAAGGATTAAATATAATATAAATATAGACATTCATATATTATGTTATATATGGTTGTTCATTGTTATTCATGGTTGTTAGTGGTTAATCATCAACTATAATGGCTTGATTAATGTTCATATAACCATGAATAACCATTATAATAACCACTATAACCATATATAGCCATCTAACCGTATCATGTTATTTTTATTATTGATAGCCCGTATATCCATTCATATAGTTATAATTATATGATACGGTTAGATGGCTATATGATAATGATTTATAGCTGGATAGGTTATCAATATAGTATAACATCATTATTTTCACAATATCCATTCAAAGATCATATAACAATAAGCATGGTTATAACCAGTATAATAACCACTATAACCATATATAGCCATCTAACCGTATCATACTATATATATTATTGACCACATTATAATAAATCTCTATATTATAGATAGGGATATTCATTATTAACTATCATTCATTATGATAAATTAACCATCATTATTAATGACATCATTAACCATATTTTCAAAAAATAGACATTATAACCATGAATATTCATGAATAATGTCTAATTACTATTATAACCATCATTTCATCATCCTTACTATTTTTACCTATTAACTATTATAGCCATTATGACCACATTATGATAAATTAAGTATTATAGATAGGGATATTCATTATTAAGTAGTATTCATTTTAATAAATTGACCATCATTATTAATGACATGATTAACCATATTTTTTAAAATTAGACATTATAATCATGAATATTCATGAATAATGTCTAATTACTATTATAACCATAATTTCATGATCATTATTATTCTTACCATTATTACCTATTAACTATTATAACCATTATGACCACATTATAATAAACTAAGTATTATAGATAGGGATATTCATTATCAACTATTATTCATTAAAACAAATTAACCATCATTATTAATAATATTATTAACCATATTTTTAAAAATTAGACATTATAACCATGATTATTCATGAATAATGTCTAATTACTATTATAACCATCATTTCATCATCATTATTATTCTTACCGTGTTTACCTATTAACTATTATAACCATCATGACCACATTATAATAAATTGGGTATTATAGATAGGGATATCCATTATTAAATAGTATTCATTATAATAAATTAACCATCATTATTAATGACATTATTAACCATTTTTAAAATTAGAGATTATAACCATGAATATTCATGAATAATGTCTAATTACTATTATAACAATCATTTCATCATCATTATTATTCTTACCATTTTTACCTATTACAGAAACTATTATAACCATCATGACCACATTATAATAAATTAAGTATTATAGATAGGGATATTCATTATTAACTATTATTCATTAAAATAAATTAACCATCATTATTAATAACGTTATTAACTATATTTTTTAAAAATTAGACATTATAACCATGATTATTCATGAATAATGTCTAATTACTATTATAACCATCATTTCATGATCATTCTTATTATAAGCATTATTACCTATTAACAATTATAACCACTATGACCACATTATAATAAATTAAGTATTATAGATAGGCATATTCATCAACTACATTCTAGATAGGGATTAAACATTATATTAATCACTAACTATTATTATAATAATGTGGTTATCAATAACCATGATATTAACCATGAATACTAACAATAAACTATATTAACCATGATATTAACCATTAATATTAACCATTAACTATTCTATTAACCATTACCATTGACCACATTATAGATAGGAATACTCATTAACCATCATATAGATAGGGATATTCATTTATTCATTAACCACATTATAGATAGGGATTAACCATTATACTCACCATTAACAGACCACATTATGAATGACGTACCCTCTGGTAAACTAACATAACTATGGAAAATCACCATTTTTCATGGGAAAATCCACTATTTCTATGGTCATTTTCAATAGCAATGTTTGACATGGTTCCTATTCTTAATAATGACTAGTACCCATGTTATTTATAACTATAGTTAATGGTTAATGGTTCCTGTTAATGTGAATAGTAGTTCCTATTATTTATAACTAATGTTAGTACCACTAGATATACAATAGTTAATAACTATGGAAAATCACCATTTTTCATGGGAAAATCCACTATAAATTGCCATTTTCAATAGCTATGTTACATTATAGACAGGGATTAACATGGATTAACCATTATATTCACCATTAACGGGCCACATTATGAATGACTTAATGCCCACATCAATGGTTAATGGTTCTCCCCTTTCCTCCGCAGGATGTCTTGCGTATCATCCCGGTGAAGGACGATCGAGTTCTGCCCGAGGAGCTGGTCAACAACCTCTTGAACACAGGTCCCGTTGCGGAAATGCTGGGAAAAACCATGGAAAAACCATGAGAAAAGCCATGGAAAACGGTTTTTCCTATAGGAAAATGATGGAAATCGAGGGATAGGCGGTAGAAAATGGTAGTTGAATGAACTAAGTGGAACCGTTTTTGGTGGTTTTTGTTCGGAAAATTTTGGAAAGTGGTTGGGAGCAATGGAAAATGATGCGGAATGATGTCACTGAAGATGGGGATACGGAATCATCTGGGATTTGCCCTAGAACTGGCAGTGGCAGATGTGGAAAATCCATAGGGAAGGCCACCCAAATGGTGTTTTTTTTCCACATCTATGTTTGTTTACAGGAGGGTATAGAATCCCTGGAGTTTCTTTTTTTTTGGTTGGATGGATGGAATTAGATTGTTTTTTTGTTGGTGGTTTATTTGAAAAAAACAGTAATGGTGGTGTTCCACTTTCAAACAGTGGCTTAGGTTTGATAGTGATAGTCGAGTTATAGTCGCTGATGAGATACCACTGTTCACCGATTTTATTGGACTATATATCATGTTTTTTTTGGGGGGCGATATATGGGGTTTACCCTCTGGTAAACTAACATAGCTATGGAACATGGTCATTTATATATATGATATAACCATTAAATATGGTGATTTTCAATAGCTAGGTTAAATTACCAGAGGGTAATGATCCTTTTACCACTGGTTGGTAAGTGGGCGAAAAAAATAACATGTTGGAAGCCACTAGAGAATCCAAGTATCTCATCCATTTACTCTATACTCAGGAACTGAACTGGATGATTGGCTAATCTATTAGATTCTACTAGATTCATCCCAAATTCATGGACATTAGATTCTATTAGATTCTCCCAAGTTCATGGCCTATAATTCATTAGTTGTAATCCATTGCCCTTTGGTAAACTGACTGGAAAATCACTGTTATAGCTAAATCAACTATTTCGACTAGGCCATGGCTTCAAGTTCGCAAACTGTGAATGTTTATCCCATTAAATCTCCATTCTCATCCCATTCATATCCCATGGAAAATCCCATGAAGTACTATTTTCACAGAGCCAAATCACCATTTTTCATCGATAAATCAATTATAAATGGCTATTGTTCATGGGAAAATCACCATTTTTCATAGGAAAATCACCATTTCTCATCCCATTCTCATCCCAGATCGGTCAGGTTCCGGTTCCCATCCCTTCGCACAGGGCGTTTGACAAATTTTCTTCGCCAGGTCTTTGGAGTCAGCTGAACATTCGCGCGGGCGTGCCATTGCATCGTCGAACGCCTGGGATTATGCCTGTCGCATGGTGAACGAAAACGCTCGGAGCGTTGTGGCGTTCGTTCATCGGTCTGTTGCTTTCCAGTTGAAGATGATGAACTAACTATAGGGGATATTAAAGAACCTCGAGATTGGGGGATTATATGGATTATCTGGTTGATGATTAACTATAGGGGGTGATTATGTTAGATTAGATCTTATTAGATTTAAAATCGCCCTTCAAGATTGGGGAAGGCCCTCACCGTCATATCACCATCATTCACCATCCGTTGTGGACTTAGGTTTGGATGAGCATTTCATGAAGAAATGGGAGAACATATATGGATTGATAGGGAGTTTAGGCGCAACAAAATGGTGGTCAAACCAAGGACAATAGGGACACAAAAAGGATAACAAAGGATATGATATGGGAAGATATGGGAAGTGCAGATACCCTTCTACTGCAACGCTGGGAATTGTGAAGAGCGAAAAACTAAACACAGGATTTGTGAATCTGGAAACCATGGTTTAGTGTTTAGCCAGTTAATTTGACGTTCCCACGTAGGGGGCTTAGTATTCTGTTAAGATTTCAAGCAACACGTGGGTTGTAGGGCCTTTTAATGAATTCTTTGATCTCTGACTCATACAATACGATTCAGTTTACATAGTAAATTCAGGAAAGTGAACCAACTTGATCCATATGATGAAAATTTTCCATGTTGCATATTTTTATTAATGACAGAGTGGTTGGTACCTGGAATATGAAAAACATCTTTATGGATGGATCGCATGTGCGGGACCATGAAATCATGAATGGCGAGTCGGCAAGTTTTTTTGAACACCTTAATATCACGAACATGCCTAGACATGATCCATTTATATCCATTTATATATATATATGCAATTATATCCCATTAATTTATGTATATAAAACTATAATTAATACAGAACCTACCATATATGGAGCTTTCCTAAAATGGGGGGGTACCCGGGTGGTTTTCCTATTGATCCTAAGCAATTGAGGATGATAACGCTGTTCTCCCCTGTTCTCCCGAGCCCTGGTTTGTCATGGTTTATTTTAGGGGAATCATCCCAAAATGGCCCAAGATTTCAGGTGAGTGAATCATAATTCGCCCAGATCCATGTTGAGTAAATCTCATTTTCCAAGATCCCAAGACTTCCGACTCGTGCATGGACTGAGGAGAGAAAAGGACACCGCCTCCGCACCCTTTGAAGGTTAGTGCGGGGAAGTTGCTCGGGGTTTGTCGAAAAAACCGAAAAGGAAAAGCCAGAGATTTGGAGAAAAGCCAGGGATTTTACCATGAAAAAAAAATGTGGATTTACCCTCTGGTTATGTCAAACATTGCTATTGAAAATGGCCATTTATAGTGGATTTTCCCATTGAAAATGGTGATTTTCCATAGTTATGTTAGTTTACCAGAGGGTAATTGATAAGCACTTGATAGTGGAAATCAGGGAGAAAAATGTTGCAAAACAGATGTGGTTTGAAAATGTTTGAAAAAATCGTATGGCTCGGCCCATGATAGTCGGAAAAAATGCCTCGAAACAAAAGACAGTTTACTTTCTTTCTGGAATTGTCTGAACATCGAGGGTTTCTCAAGATTGAGGTCCCCAAAAAGACAACCAAATGTGTCAATGGCCATAACTTGCAGGCCCGCATTTTTTGACAAACCCATCTGTGCTTCGCCGAGCTGAGTTCGTTGCGGACAACTGTGGATGGAAATCCGGACCTGGAATGCTTCTGAAATCAGAGGTTTCAAGAGGGGTTGGCAAATGTCCGGATTCAAACATCACCCAAACAGACGGTTGATGACGGTTGTTTGAAGTGGCAAAAAATCCTCAACTTTTGTTGTGGATGGGTGATGAAACAGACGGCGAAAAAACCACCGTGAGCAGGCACAGTTGTGACATCTCAAGTCAGGTATCATGTAACCTTATGAAGTGACCCACACAGATATATTTAAGTTCCGACTACTGACTACTAGTTTTTGATCTTAAACCCATAGGATCCATGTATGGTATATATGCTAAGATTGATGGTAAATGTTACCATATATGGCATACATGGATCCTATGGGAAATGATTGGTTGTATCCCCGTGTTGCGGAAGTCCACTTTTTCAGGTTCGAAACTTTTTGACCATCCGCCAGTCGTCCGGAGGGAAAATGCCCGTCCCAGCTACCGCGATGCGACAAAGCGCCCAGATGTAGAAATGGGGCGCTGGAGCAACTCCTGGAGTGTGACATGGATGACATATGGGGCATCCCTGTCAAAAAACCTCCATATTAGCGGGGCTAATTATGTTGGGTCATATCCCATAGGATCCATGGTGCTGCCATATATGTTAACATGGATCCCATCAATATACCCCAGTCATGTTAGCATTAATATACCAGCACCATGGATCCGTCATGGGTATTGGGTATATGTTCTGAAACATCGCAGCTGCAATCTACCAGGGTTGGTTGATTTTTATTGTAGCAGTCGTCATGGAGGTGTCCTAAGTCATGGGATGACCATGACGACTGGTATTGAAACCTAGGGTGGGGTATCCCCCAGCACATGACTTCAGAAACCCCCACTAGGAGTCATCCTTTTTTTTGGAAATTGAGTAGACCACCTATGACTGGGATGTTGTAAAATCATGTCAAATTACCCAAAAAAATACCATCAGATGGTTGAATGATACTTTCTCTTCCTGTGTGATAATGATTGTTGGGTAAAAACACCCTTAGAAACAGCACATGGGTTGGCCTCCAGCTGGGGTAGTATTTATTCCCCATGAAACAGTGCTAAGTTTTGAGAGCCTATTTCCTGGCAAGCAGCAAGTTTGATGTTCCTCAAAATTGGGGGTGCTCCAAAACGAAGTGGTGTTCCCATTCATTTTTTTCAAATTCACACGTTTGGATGATAAAAACTGGGTTCATCAGTTTAGGAACCTCCCAAAATGAAGCCCTGACGGCCCTGGTGGGCTGGTTATGCCCGGTTAAGCATCCGTTGGTATTGGTGGTTTTCTATACCATAAACATCCACAAACTATCCCATCATATATCCGCAAGATATCGCATAAGATATCCCATCATGATGATGATGATGATGATGACGATGATGATTATCATGCTTATCATGATGTTTCTCCACTAATTCCCAGAATATCCAGAAAAACATATCATGATCCTATCCTGATAAAGCCCATGTCATATCATGTCATACATGTTATACGTGTATGTATACAATTGTTGTTAGGGGAATATATCAGTGTCATTTATTGTCATTATTGTCATTAGTATACATATATATCTGGTTGGTGGTTTGGAACATTTTGTATTTTTCCATATATTGGGAATGTCATCATCCCAACTGACTAATATTTTTCAGAGGGGTTGAAACAATCAACCAGATATATATATATATATATGATTTATATATGTCATGTTGAATACAACAGATGATGTGGATATATCATATCAAGCAGTCCCAGCCCTCTACACAGCTGGTGCCAGTTGCTGTCTTGGCGATCCTTTGGCACCCTGCCACTGGCCAGTTGGGGGTCGTCAGATGGAGACGTCCAGGGCAGATCGGGAGTTTGTTTTTTGGGGCATTTGAGAATGTTTAAACTGGTTGGTGGTTTCAAACATGTTTTATTTTCCATTTCATATATGGGATAATCCTTCCCATTAATATTTTTCAAGATGGTTATTGCACCACCAACCAGTAAATCACATGGGGATTCAATCATATTAAATCATGGGGCTTTCTATGGGGATAATTGAATGATTTGATTAAATCACATATGAAATCCCATGAAATCCCCATGTTTTTTTCTCACAGAAATCCCCATGTTTTTTTTTCTGGTCATTGGTCCTATCCTCATTCTTCATGGTGAACTCCACATAGTCGTAACTTGGACCCCAAAATCCAGTGGTTTATCAATAGGGTAACTGTGGCTATTGAGATGTGGTCCATCCAATTCTTTTCTGTGTGGCTATTACCATCTATTACCGGATTTATAGGATTTTCTTTGGGTCACTTGGTCCCAAGCCATCGTTTTTTGATGGTCCCCACATCATGTTCCCTATTTTTCGATGTTTTTTGGGGGGTCCCCACACTTGATGTGATGGCCATCTTGGGATGCCCTATTGGGAATATTCATCCATGAAATCAATATCCAGAAACATACAGAATCCAGAATGAACATCCAGAAACATCCAGAATGACTATTAAGATCAATATTGGTGATGGTCATTTTAACCATGAGATTCGGGAATAGATAAATTTAAAGGGAATGCGGTTCTTTCTGTTTTAGCCGGGTCCGGGACATTGGATATGGCTGAAACGTTACCATCGAATCACCAGGGCACCGACGATGGAAGTTGCTTGCCCCCCGAAAGCGGGGTTGATGCCGGGTGACCAATTTGGACCTATGGCACGGCACTTCCATGATTCGCAAGCTCATGATAAACGATGGCTTAAATAAGGTTCATTGATTTGCTGCTCACACTTCGGCCATAGGAATGCTGCACTGCTGCACTGCGCCATCCATAAAGATGGCTGGATTGTTTTCCATTTCATATGAATGGATGTCATCCTTCCCGACGAACTCCATCATTTTTCAAGATGGTTACCCTCTGGTAAACGAGTTTACATAACTATGGAAAGATCCACCATGCTATTAATGGGTAAAACATGGTAAAACCACTATTTCAATGGCCATGTTCAATAGCTTTTTCTATGTTTACCTATGGTGAAATTGCACCACCCAGATCTCCGCGGTTGACCGATTCTTTGGCTCCGTTCTACACTGTTGGTCGTTGGTCACAACCTCGGGGCGATGGCGGAGATCGAAACGAAAAAAACTGGGGATGCCTATGGGGATACTACTGTAATATTGGATGCTCCCTGAAAATCTCCCAAAAAAAGGGGTCCAAAAAATCTTCCTTAAGTGATTTGATGACGAAACTTGGTAGGGAGATATTTGAGGTTGATATCATGGAGCCCTCAGGATTCGTGAAAACTCGCTCTGTGTCTCACTGGAGCGGCTCAGGCCCACTTGAAACCAAGCAATGATCACCAGGAGATTCATCTTACGAAGTCAAGTTCATTGGAGAGTAAAATGTGTTTCTCCAAGGGGTACACATAAATCATATGCAAATCCATCAACTGGCGGAAATCGAGCTAAAGCGAAAGCATCCTTCCCACTGGCGGACGCGCCGCGCCTGTTTTTGGCGGCTTCGGATCTACGAGTTTTCTGATGGTCAGCTGAATCTTACAGCTCAAGTGAGGTGGTTTCACATATTTCTATAAACTAACTATATTTCTTGCTATAAATTAACTATATTTCTTGTGTTCCATCCATGCTTTGGAAAAATGTGTCATTCTTGGTGGAACCACCAGGCACGGTGCCTTTCACATGTCACCCCAAAATAATCTGCCAATCGAGGAATGAGAATGGCTCATAAAACTTTATCACCGTTCGACATTCAGTCCGTCAAATAGAATTTCATTCAAAGTGTTCAAAGATTTCAAGATGCCAGCGTGGTAGTTGCAAGGTGCAAGGACTAGGCTTGGTAACAGGCGGCAGCACCAGCAAAACAGTGAGCGCCACGCGCCGCTACCCGCTAACCTACCACGGCCACGGCTACTGGTCACGCTTACCATTGTCAGGCAGGTAACCAGGCACGGTCATAGGCACATCGCCCAGATGTCACGCAGTTGGGCCTTAGGGCACTGCATGGCCAGAGTCGCTTTATCCCAAACGCTTCAGCCTGAGGCCGCTGCGCAGCAGGGGTGTGTTCCAGCGGCTCTTCGACTACGTCAGGCCCTGCGGCTGTGGGCTGTGAAGCCGCTACTGTCCAACCGTTGCCCCCATCGACGAGGCCGCATGGTGGTGGCTGGTGGTTTTGACTTTTCCGAGGAAGTGGCCTTGGCCAGTTGCGAGGCTGGGGCTTACAGTGCCTATTTTCATACACAGATGATCATTGATGCAGAAGCGCATGGATCACTTAGAGGTAGCCAAGGCTACCTGAGTTCCATGTACTTCAGCATTTGCTGGGCCTTCCTGTGCTCTTTGATTTTTGTAGATGCAACTTTCATTCTTCATTGCGGAGGATGTCCCCCTCCCCCTTTCCATTCCTCCACGGCCTCGGAGATTTCGTTCATGTAGACTTTTAACTATCTAGTTGTGAGCCAAATGCTACTAACGCGCTTGCAGCTGCTCTTCGTTGGAATCTTAACAGCAGGTTCCTACCTTTCATCCACCCCACCTTTTCAACCGTTTAGATGCATCCTTTGACATCCATATCCGTGCATACACCCATGAATCCAAATGCAAGCGTATATAGCCGCATGCATCCATATACATCCATGTGCATCCTTGCAATCCATGCATCCAACCATCCATACATCCACCAATCTTTTCATCCAAAGTTCATAAATCAAAACATATCAAAACTGGTTGGTAATTTGGAACATTTTGGAACATTTTCCATATATTGGGAATAATCATCCCAGCTGACGAACTCATATTTTTCAGAGGGGTGGCCCAACCACCAACCAGAAAACTATATCACCGCTTTAATTTCACTTTAGAACCCCATCCCAGAGAGAAACGCTGCCATCCACCGGAGGAAACCGACGCCGCATGTGACCCTCTTGGCGACCAAATTTCGCACATTTGGGACCTTACGTGTGTTTTTTTAACGCAATGAAATTCGTTTTTTTTGGTGCGTTCAGTTTCTTAAATTCAGCATTCATGTTTCCATTTTTTTTGGTTATAAAACTTCATTAAACATGTACCCTTTTCGGATCCATGGTGCTATATATGGTGCTCCATGGATCCCAGCAATATAGCCCCTTTATGTTAGCATATAAAAAACACCATGGATCCTATGGCTTATAGTAGATCTATTATGATCTATGGTTGTAGATGTTTAAAATGAAATTGATTTCATAGATGGTATATATAGATGGTTAATAGATGGACCAGCACCATGGATCCGTCATGGGGTATAAACAACAAACCAGGCCATTAGCATCTCTGGTCTTCTGTCCGGACAACCCGTGGTGGAGGCAACGGCGCAGCGGCAGTTTTTCGGCACCACCGTGAAACATGTTTGGACCATTGCTGCAGATGAATTAAAAAACATGGAACATGTGGAATTTAAGCATGAAACATGTGGTTTTAACATGTTTTAACCAACAAAAATGGTGTTAGAATGGGCAGATAATGAGATATCATGGGGAAATTTGGACAAATTATAACAACGTCACTGCGATATCACTGGAAATGGTCGTTAGATGTCGTTCGTGAATCTCCCAAAATATCCCCTGTCATTGACGGCTGATCGATGTGGATGCCTTCTTGATGACCCGATGACCCTGTTGGGTCCAAACACGACCCCAAATCGATGGGTGAATCATGATATCAATACTCCCTTTTAATTTGCAATGTTTTGGGGAATGCCGCCCCAGTTTGAAGCACATTCATGTGGCAGGAAAATTGGGTTTGGGATCCAAATTCGGCGGACGTCAGGTCAAAAAACAATGAAAAAACATGGCGCACGTTTGGGCGCACGTCCATATGATTGATTCGTTTCAGTCGTGGATACATCCGAGATTTCCGTTGACCCATCAGAGTCATTGGGAAATTTTTCATCATAATCTTGAATGATGTAGACACCGAATCCACTGGTTGATCATCATCATTTTCCCAGGACCTTGGGGTGTTCACCATGGTGGTTCACCATGTTCACAGAAATCCAGTGAAGTCACCATGGTTTGATGCTTAAATCAGGTGAAAAAACACCATGTTTTTGGCTTAAATCACCGTGGTGCTCATGGTGATTTCCTGGCAGGCCTGCCCTTCTTTGCAACGGCCAAGGGTTCGGGACCTGAGATGTACAGGGAAATGGGGGGATGAACCCTCCAAAATGATGTTGTTTTTCTTAGGAAAAAGGATGATAAATCACTGGAGTTAGGGGTGTTGCCAGACAAACCCAATGGTTTTTGATGTTTTGGATTGGTCAATTTTGTTTGGATATCCGTGCGGGATTCCCCATTGACACCCCTCAACGACTGCTGGAGGCTAGACTCTTTTTTTGGTGGGAATGGGTCCATGTTCAATCCCCAAATTGGATCAAAATGGATGAGTTACCCTCTGGTTATGTCAAAATAGGTATTGAAAATGACCATTTATAGTGGATTTTCCCCTTAAAAATTTTGATTTTCCATAGTTATTTTAGTTTACCAGAGGGTAAGACTCAACATGTGATTTTTGTAGATCCATTAGGTACCCAGCCAGATCGGTAGAGTTTTCGGTTCAAATCGGGTCTGGGAAGTAGAGAACCTAAGACAAGATAAAGTTACCCATTGATTCTTCGTATATAATCCCTCCCCCCTTATATAGCAGCAAACAACCCCTGCAATCCCCTATAGCCGAATGGCGAGTCGCTTTGCCAGTTCTTTGCCAGTCATGTTTGATAGTCCAAATGAATCCATCGACCCGAAAAAAGACATATGCTCGATGTATGGAAGGTCAAAATCAAGATTTACCACCCAACAAAAATCCTAACTTCACCTAAATCATCCTAAATCATCCTAAATCTAAATGGTTTTCTATGATTTTTAGGTGATATTAACCTAAATCGATGACCTATAAATGTAGGTTAATGCCACGCCATACGTCTGGATCCGCTACGATTTTGGTGAAGTCTCCGAGGCCTGTCCCGGCCTGGCTGCGTCTGCTCAGGCGGTTTTTGAAAAAATCGGATTTGGGACTTGGGAGGAGTTCACCCCAAAAGATCTTACGCCAATCGGAAAAACACTGTATATATATATATATTATACATATAAATGGTCAAGTTATACATATAGAATCATATATATATATATCCATTGATATGTATGGTAAAAAGTTCGTTTTGATAACCATATGATTAGATACAATATGAAATACATTACAACCAGAGGAAACATTCTATATATTTAAGTTGTATGATAGTTATACATAGGCATATAACTACATAGAACAGTTCATGATATACATGTGTTATTTAGTACTGAAAAACAGTGAATATTCCATTGATCTGAACAATATTACCTATGCCCGTACGCCAGTCAAGTGTTATTGCGCCAGTATAAAAAAAGCCAGCTATTTTAAGCAAACGATTAGAATGATATAATATATATAGTATATGAGATTTCTTGGTGTATTACCCACTTGATCTTTTTCTTAGTATATACCTAGCGAGATTGCGTTATAGTTAAAATAGCCAATGGATGAATGTACCGAGAACTGGGAAATCCCATTCATGATGGGTTGACCATACGCCGCAGGGTCTGAACATAGGCTCTCTGTAAATCCAGTGGTTTTTGATGGCTTATGAAAACGTTCCCTATAAAAATTGGTAATGTACCTCTGTTTTTTAACACTTGGCTCTTGAACATCACCATGTTTAGTGGGCGAATAATCTATAAATGGATCATTTTCAACAGCAAACTGTCAAAGAACCAGAGGGTATTGTCCCCCATCAAACTGGTAATGATCCACTGGTTTATGATGGTCTATGAAAATGGTATACCTCTCTTTTCCGCATCTTCGTTGGGATATACCCCCTATAACCAATATGGAGGTGTCTTAAAATCATGGGAGATCCCCATGGGGACTGATTTCCGGGGTAGCTCCATGTCGAAGACTGGCCCAGGCAGTACTGGCAGTGGGCGGTGGAAGCAGTATGTTTACGGCCGCCGAGGCAGGTGGAAACTGTTGACACTAATCTGGTGTTTTGAAGGGGATTTGAGATGATTTTTTGATGGGATTTAGCAAACTGACATGGGGATTTGATGGGATTTAGGGAACTGACATGGGAATTTTATATATGATTTTATGGGATTTAGGGAACTAAGGTGGGGATTTCATGGGGTCTAATCAACAATATGGGTAAAGTTTGATGAAACCCTGTGGCTCATCGGGTTTTGTCCAAAAACTGTTGGGATATCTCAACGCCAACGGGATCAGACCTCGATTCCAAACGGTGATTTTTCACGGTGTTTGAGTCACTCAAAAGGTGAATTCATGGGATTTAACCAACGAAATTTCACCATATGATCATTAACAATGTCATGGTAACTAGATTTAACACATGTCACCAATTTCATGGTAACTAAATGATTCAATTTGAGAACACTTCTTCGGGTTCTTGGTTTGGAAAGAAAACATGCTTAGTCCTTTTGACTCCAACATTGCTGCGCCCAATGTTCCAACATCTTCTAACGTCTGTAGGAAACTACAGTATCTGGATCTTAAAATAGGGTATTTGTTTACAGATATTTTACTAATTATTTAGTTTATGTTTTCCAGAAGTTGGCTAAAAATGCCCTTCACAAGGCTATATCCAAAAAGGTAGTCAAACATGGCCATTGACAATCTTCTAATGGAAGTTTTCATGGGAACATCATTGAACCGAAAAAAATGGTGGATGTTGCATTGCCACGTTTGATGACACCGGAGGTTACTCCCAATGATGGCAATGGAATATGTGGAAAATGAATGAAAACGATGTGTTTAATCAGGAATTTGGAAGTTTTCCCATGATTTTCAGATACCAAAACCATTTTCACATTAGATACCTGGAAATTTCTGCGGAACATGTCAACCTCCGCCGGTTTGTGACAACTCGGAACCGCAGAAGCTGCAGAAGCTGCAGGAGAAGTTCGGTGGATCTCTCGATGGTTGTTGGCTTTCAACTATTTCTTTGATAGTTTCTATAGTTTATAACATTAAAAAAGTTAGTTTATCTACTGTGTCTATAGGTGTTTATCTACTGTTTCTATAGTTCAACTATCTCAATCAATCATTTAGTTCGATGATTTTCCGAACTAAACCTCCATTCGCTGGATTTCCATGCAAAAAAGCCATGTTTGATGTTACCGTTGCGGGGCCGAACTTCAGCCAGGCATTTTCCAGTGTCGAAGTCTTACCCTTGGGAGCACAGCAGGCGGGGTGTTCCAAGCCATGGGCAATTCGTTGATGAATGGTTACTTGGAGGTGAACACAGCTTGTGGTTTACAATATATATGTAAAAACTGGAGATATTCCATTGATCCAAGTAGTAACCTGAAAAAGTGTAACTTTATAGTAAAACCATGTAAAACCTTACTTGAATATTGCCCAGTTTTTACCCTATACTAGCATTTATTACTATATAATATGTAGTCATCCTGGAGTACATAGAATTTAGACATTTCAAACATTTCTCACTAAACTATGGAACTATGTTTGAAAAAAAACATATTCTATCTACTTCTGGAGATTATATAATATCATATATAGACATACGTTACAATCCACTTGATAGTTCTTGATAGTACGTAACCAATAGTTCAATGGTTGTTTCTATAAGTGGGTAACAACCAAGGATAAGATCACCACGTATATGCATGTGATGTAGCTTATATATACATATATACTACATACATATACTATACATAGCTGGTGATGTTACCTTGGTCATTTTCACGCGCATCACCGGCACCCAGTGGCTCGCTGGGCCTTCGCTCAAAAAGCCCCTTGGCACCTGGATGGGCTGGATGGGTTCGGGGCTAACTGCCAGTTGTAGTGGTTCCAGTTGTAGAGGTATATAACTACTGTAGTTATATAACTTACCCTTTGGTAAATTAACATAGCGCCGGAAAATGACCAATTTATAGTGGAAACTAGTCTTCCAACCCCTATCTGGCAGGGTCTATGTTAATTTACTGGAGGGTATACGTAAAACTATAGGTATATACCTATAGTGATACCTATAGCTAGTACTTCCATAACTCTTATAGGTATAATAATAATAAACAATAATAGTGTGGTTTATACCACCTAAAAACTATAGTAATATGGTTAAAACAATGCCATAAACTATCCATTTGGGAATGGTAAACATACCACCTCTAAAAATGATGATTTGGGGGATGGTTTATGATTGTTTTACCCACATTATAGCTATAGGCTATAACTATAGGTGATATAACTCTAATTTTCAGTGATATTAAATCATTTGGGTGATATAATTATTGAACTATAGGGCCCCCATATTCCCAATGTATGGTGATTATATCCATGGTCTTTACCAATACCCACAGCCTCCATAGCAAACTGCAACGGGACTGTAACTGCTGGAAAACCCAAGGAAAATTGGTACTAGATGAGTTGGTGTGCCTCAAAATGGGGATGTGGACCTCACCCGACCAATTTTCGAAGAATTGGATACTGGGCATATGATAAGCTGTGGAGATCTGACAAAAATGGGGTTGCAAAACCAATAAAACTGCTCGGGTTAAAGTTGACTTCACCAAGAAAAACACGGACTGGACCCAGAAAAGGACGGATTTGGGGGCAAAGCTAGGAATACCACCCGAAAAATACTGTAAGTGTCAGTGGAAAATGTGCGGATATATAGTATACAACGATATCCAACGATACATAAATGGTATGCATATATATATATATTGCTATACATACTTATATATATATAATACACATCAGGTTCTTGATAGGATCATAGCAGTGTAAAAGTATCCCAATCACTGCGGTTGTCTGGTTACAGCCATGAACCAGGAGAAAACAAACGGCTGGGGATCAATGATGAGCGATGACAGATCTTTGGAAACATTATATAACCTCCCAAAAGATGGAAGAGCAAAAATCCTAGTAAAGTAGTGATTAAATATATATATATATATATAGTTATATATTTTATATTATATTATATTATATCACATTATATTATATTATATTATATTATATTATGTTGATGCACAGTAGTACTCTATGTATATATAGCATTTCACCTCCTCTACTTGTGTGCATATGGCTCAAGAAATAGTGCGTTGGCAGTTTACTTGTTTTGTGGCACTAAGTGGCTACTAACCTATTTCTACAGGTTATCAGCCGTATCGCTAAGCGATCGCTGGTTTCCTTTTGTTTCGCACTTTTCGCTCTTCCTCTGTAGCTTTCGCAATGGCTTCCACCCCCGCGCTCCCTGCCCCGGGCGGGAACG